>Ga0315336_1000840_pt1 | contig 71274 bp, 52 predicted proteins | sample ASW5metaG_FD_204512 | JGI IMG/M metagenome (GOLD analysis project Ga0315336, IMG submission 204512) | Ammonia-oxidizing marine archaeal communities from Monterey Bay, California, United States - ASW #5 | ecosystem: Environmental > Aquatic > Marine > Intertidal zone | place: USA: California... | reverse complement strand
CGAGCGCCGCCCGCGCGGCGCTTCGCGGGTAAACCCGCTCCTACGCTTGTTTCGGGCCAATTAGGCCTGTGGGATTTGCGCGCGAACGCCTTGGCGCACGCCTCGATATCGCGTCGTACAAACAAGGCGGTCGCGCGCGCCTGGCACAGGACGGACTGGCCCGAAACAAACGTAGGAGCGGGTTTACCCGCGAAGCGCCGCGCGGGCGGCGCTCGATCTCATAGGCGCTGCAAGGGCTGTGGCAGGCACCTTGTGCCCCTCACACAATCTCTAACCCCGGTGAATCAATCCACACGCGCCAACGGGAACAGCCGCTTGAAGTTGGCGGTAGTCTGCTCGGCCAACTGCTCATAACTGGCCCCACGCAACGAAGCCACATACTCCGCCACCTCCCGCACGTACTGCGGCAGGTTCGGCTTGCCCCGGTACGGAATTGGCGCCAGGTAGGGCGAATCGGTCTCCACCAGCAAGCGATCGACAGGCACCTGCCGCGCTACTTCCCGCAAGGCATCAGCATTGCGGAAGGTCACGATGCCCGACAGCGAAATGTAATAACCCAGGTCCAGCGCCGCCTTGGCCATGTCCCAGTCTTCGGTGAAGCAGTGCAGCACACCCGCTTGCGGCAGGCTCGCCTCACGCAGCAGCGCCAGGGTATCGGCGCGCGCTGCCCGGGTATGCACGATCACCGGCTTGCCGGTCTGCCTGGAGGCCTCAAGGTGCAGGCGGAACGAAGCCTGCTGCAGCTCTGCCGCCTCTGGCTCATAGTGGTAATCCAGCCCGGTTTCACCAATCGCCACCACATGCGGGTGGGCCAATTCGCGCAACAGCCACTCCAACGCCGGGGTTTCGCCAGGGGCCAGGTCCAGCGGGTGCACGCCCACCGAGCAGTCGACGTCAGCGTACTGCTCGCTCAGCGCCTTCACTGCACCCGCATTCTCGGCACTGACGCCAATGCACAGGAAATGCCCGACCCCACGCTCACGCGCCGCCTGCAGGGCAGCATCGAGGGAGCCCTGGTGGGCACTGAGGTCAAGACGGTCGAGGTGGCAATGGGAATCTACGAGCATGGGATAACGGCACACATGAAAAATGGGAAATCAGCGGGCACCCGGCAGTTGCAGCCAGTGAGCCAGCAGCGATTCAAGCAACAAGGCACGGTTGAGGTTGGCCTTGCCCAGCACCTTCTGGCGCTGCTCGAGGATCCAGGCCTGCACTTCCAGCACCTTGGCCTGGCGGCTCTTCTGCGCCAGGTATTGCACGACCTTGCGCATATCGGCCAAGCCTAACCCTTCCTCGTCCTGGGTCAACTGGTAGCGCAGGATCAGGTGCGACCAATCGCAGAACCAGTCGAACAGCAGCAACAACGGCACACCGCTCCAGGCATCGGCCAGCTGGCTGGGCGATTGCTGCTGCTTGAGCAGCTTCTTCACCCCATCGGCCACCAGCGCGCGTTGCTCGCGCACACCCTGCGCCTGCAGGCTGACCGCCATCAATGGCGAGCCCGCTGCCAGCGTCAGCAGCTCATCGCGCTCGACCTCGTCGCAGTCGGGTAACGCGCCAGCCAGCCATGCCTGGCTCTGGGCCAGGCTGGGCTGCGGGCAGGCCACCTGCTGGCAGCGGCTCTTGATCGTCGGCAACAGACGGCTGGGCTGGTGCGTCACCAGCAACAACACGGTGTCACCGGAAGGTTCTTCAAGGCTTTTGAGCAGGGCGTTTGAGGCGTTTACATTCATCGCCTCCACCGGCTCGATCAACACCACCTTGCGCCCGCCCAACTGCGCGGTCTGCACCACAAAGGCCACCAGCTCCCGTACCTGGTCGACCTTGATCGGCTTGTCAGCCTCCTCCGGCTCGAGGACGAAGTTGTCCGGGTGGCTGCCGGCCTTGAGCAACAGGCACGACTTACACGCCCCACAAGCGTCCAGGCCCTGCGGCTGCTGGCACAACAGGCGCGCCATCAGGCGCTCGGCCATGGCCCGCTTGCCAATACCCTGCGGCCCATGCAGCAGATAAGCGTGGGCGTGGCGGCTACGACCGGCCAGTTGCTGCCACAGCGCCTGCTGCCAAGGGTAGGCCTCAGCCACGGCAACGCTCCAGAATGCCTGGCAGCAGAGCGTCGATGTCACGCTGCACAGCCTCCAGGGATTGTGCCGCATCAAGCAGGCTGTAGCGCTGTGGCGCGCCTTGGGCGCGCTGCAGGTACGCCTGGCGCACTGCTTCGAAGAACGCCTGCCCTTCCTGCTCGAATCGGTCCAGGCGACCACGGGCGGCGGCGCGGGCAAGGCCCACTTCTACCGGCAGGTCGAAGACCAGGGTCAGGTCCGGGCGCAGGTCGCCCTGGACGAATTGCTCCAGAACAGCGATACGCTCGACCGACAAACCACGACCGCCGCCCTGATAGGCATAGGTGGCGTCCGTGAAACGGTCACACAGCACCACAGACCCGCGTGCCAGCGCCGGCCGGATGACCTGCGCCAGGTGCTGGGCGCGAGCGGCGAACACCAGCAGCAGCTCGGTGTCGGCCGCCATGCCTTCGTCGCTGGGCGTCAGCAACAGTTCACGCACCTTTTCCGCCAGCGGCGTACCGCCTGGCTCACGGGTCAGCACCACGTCCAGGCCGTGTTCGCGCAGGCGCGCGGCCAGGTAGTCGCGATTGGTGCTCTTGCCCGCGCCTTCGGGGCCTTCCAAAGTTATAAACAAGCCGCTCACAGGCAGTCCTTAATGTTGTTCGTCAGGCGTCGGCCGCTCGGCCGCTTGCGCACCGCCGGCAGGGGCATCCTGCGCGGGCGCTTGATCGGGGGCTGGCTGCGCAGCTGGCTCGTCCGCTGCTGGGGGCTCAGGGCGCTGCGCATCGTCGGCGCCCGACGCCTGTTCGGCATCATCGGCCCCTGGCTTGGCCTCTTGCTGCGGCGCGGGGCTGGAGCGGTAGTCCGACCGGCGCTTGAGCTGGAACTCGCGCACTGCCGAATTGTGGTCGTCGAGGTCGTCGGAAAACACATGGCTGCCATCGCCGCGGGCGACGAAGTAAAGGCTGGTGCCATTGGACGGGTTCAGCGCCGCGTGAATCGCCTCGCGGCCGACCATGGCGATCGGGGTCGGTGGCAGCCCAGTCATGGTGTAAGTGTTGTAGGGCGTTGGCTCGCGCAGGTCGGCGCGGGTGATCTTGCCGTTATAGCGTTCACCCATGCCATAGATAACCGTCGGGTCCGTCTGCAGCATCATACCCAGGCGCATGCGCCGCACGAACACGCCGGCGATCTGCCCGCGCTCCTGCGGAATGCCGGTTTCCTTTTCGACCAGGGAGGCCATGATCAGCGCCTGGTAAGGGTCACGATACGGCAGGTCGGTGGAGCGCTCGGCCCACTCCTTGGCCAGCACTTCGTCCAGACGCATGTAGGCCTGCTGCAGCAACTCGACATCGGTCATACCCCGCACGAAGCGGTAAGTGTCGGGGAAGAAGCGGCCTTCGGGGAATACACCGGTATGGCCGAGCTTGTCCATGACCTCGGCATCCGACAAGCCGTCCAGGGTATGCTTGATCTTTTCATGCTTGGCCACGGCCGCACGCACCTGACGGAAGGTCCAGCCTTCGACCAGGGTGAGGTTGTACTGCACCACGTCGGCACGGCGCCAGGCGTCGAACAACTGCTCGACGGTCATCCCAGGGGTAAGACGGTACTCGCCAGTGTGCAGCGGGGTGCCGGCCATGTTGAAGCGCCAGTACAAACGCAACCAGACAGCATCGTCAAGCAACCCATCTCTTTGCATGCTGTAGAACATGCGGTTGGGGTTAGTGCCATTGGGCACATCCAGCAGGCGCTCCTGCGTGACGTGCAGGGGCTGCTCCAGGACCGAGTTGACCTTCCAGGCCGACCAGCCAAACGCCAGGCCGGCAAGGATCAAGCCCATTTCCAGCAACAGCAGGAATTTACGTCTCACGAATTCAGGTTTCCAGTAACGTACGGGCAACGGCCTGCAGTTTACGAGTGAGCGGGCCCGGCGACCAGTTTAGCGCGGCTACGCCACACACGGGCCAAATGCCGTAAACGCTATTGCAAACAAATACTTCATCCGCTTGCTCAAGCGCCTCGAACGACAGGTCGCAGACATGTGCCGCAATACCCAGCAGCGGGGCCTGTTCCAGCAGTGCGGCACGCATCACGCCCGCCACGCCACAACGGCTAAGGTCGGCGGTAAGCAACACGCCATCGCGCACCAGAAACAGATTGCTGTATACCCCTTCGATCACCCTGCCCTGCGCGTCACGCATCAGGCCTTCGGCATGGTCGCTGTCCTGCCATTCGGCACGGGCCAGCACCTGCTCCAGGCGGTTAAGGTGTTTGAGGCCGGCCAGCAGTGGTTGTTCCCCAAGCCGGGTCTGGCAAGGGAACAAACGCACGCCATGCTCAGCATGCTCGACAGGATAGCGGGGTAATGGGCTGCCTTGCAGGATACGCCGCGGCGCTGCATCGACAGCTGGCGCATAGCCACGCTGGCTATCGCCACGGGTAAGGATAAGTTTGACGACACCCTCACCCAGCTGGCTGGCGTAACGCAGCAGCTCGTCGCGCACCAGCGCCAGGTCGGTGTTGATCGCCAAGCGCTGGCAGCCCAGTGCCAGGCGTGCAAGGTGGCCGTCCAGCAAGCTGGGCTGGGCACCTCGCACGGCGATGGTTTCGAACAGGCCATCGCCGTAGGCCAGGCCGCGGTTCTGCAGGTTGAGTGCAGTCGCCGGCTGGCCGTCGATCCAGCTGTGCATCAGTCGGCAAACCGGCGGAATACCAGCGAGCCGTTGGTGCCGCCAAAGCCGAACGAGTTGGACAGCACCACGTCGATCGGCATGCTGCGCGCCTGGTGGGGAACGAAGTCGAGGTCACACCCTTCGTCCGGCTCGTCCAGGTTGATGGTCGGTGGGGCCATCTGGCTATTGATTGCCAGCACGCTGAAGATCGCTTCCACCGCGCCTGCGGCGCCCAGCAGGTGGCCCGTCATCGACTTGGTCGAGCTGACCGCCAGCTTGTAGGCATGCTCGCCGAACACGCGCTTGATCGCCGCCACTTCGGCCACATCGCCCGCTGGGGTAGAAGTGCCGTGGGCGTTGATGTAGCTGACGTCTTCCGGCTGGATACCGGCATCGCGCAAGGCGTTGGCCATGCAGCGGGCAGCGCCTTCGCCAGAGTCGGGCGGCGACGTCATGTGGTAGGCGTCGCCGCTCATGCCAAAGCCAACCAGTTCGGCGTAGATAGTCGCCCCGCGGGCCTTGGCGTGCTCCAGCTCCTCGAGCACCAGGGCCCCAGCACCGTCGGACAACACAAACCCGTCACGCCCCTTGTCCCACGGCCGGCTGGCCCGGCTGGGTTCATCGTTGCGGGTAGACAGCGCGCGCGAAGCGCCAAAACCGCCCATGCCCAGACCACAAGCCGCCATTTCGGCGCCACCGGCGATCATCACATCAGCTTCACCGTAGGCGATATTGCGCGCGGCCATGCCGATGCAATGGGTGCCGGTGGTGCACGCAGTGGCGATGGCATAGTTCGGCCCTTGCAGGCCCAGGTGGATCGACAGGAAACCGGAGATCATGTTGATGATCGAGCCCGGCACGAAGAACGGCGAAATGCGGCGCGGCCCTGAATCGTGCAGGGTGCGGCTGGTTTCTTCGATGTTGGTCAGACCACCGATACCCGAGCCCATGGCCACGCCAATACGCTCGCGGTTGGCATCGGTGACCTCCAGGCCGGCATTACGCACAGCCTGGAAACCAGCCGCCAGGCCGTACTGGATGAACAGGTCGAGCTTGCGGGCCTCTTTGGCCGACAGGTACTGCTCAACCTCGAAGCCTTTCACCGAGCCGCCAAAACGGGTGGAGTAGGCAGACAGGTCCGTGTGTTCGATCGGACCAATGCCACTGCGGCCAGCCAGAATGCCCTGCCAGGTGCTCGGTACATCGGTACCCAGTGGCGACAGCATACCCATACCGGTGACCACGACGCGTCTACGCGACACAGTACTCTCCTTTTCTAATAACAGAGTCTCTTGCCATTGCATTCAAGCGCTGGAATGAAATGGCAACAAGCTCTTGGTGCGCGGTGAACGAAGCCGCCTGAAAAATGCGAGGCGCTCGCAAAGAAAAAACCGCACGCCAGCGAAGGCAGTGCGGTTTTCCCCGACAAGAAACGTCGACTGTAGCGTCTTAGGCCTGGTGGGCTTTGACGTAGTCGATGGCAGCTTGAACGGTAGTGATCTTCTCGGCTTCTTCGTCAGGGATTTCGGTCTCGAATTCCTCTTCCAGAGCCATCACCAGTTCAACGGTGTCAAGCGAATCGGCACCCAGGTCATCGACGAAGGACTTAGTCTCAGTCACTTCTTCTTCCTTGACGCCCAGTTGCTCGGCGACGATTTTCTTGACGCGTTCTTCGATGGTGCTCATACCTAGTTTTCACTCCTAATGGATATATGTCAGGCAGCTGGCCGGTGGCTAATTTTATAGAAAGACGTTCGCTTTTCAAGCTAAACGCACCTTCAGGCTAGTCACCACACCCGCTGCCTGGAATCTGGTTGCAGCTTTATAACGGATTTTAGGCTCGCAGTATGACTCTTTTTTTACGAAACCCGTCACATTGAGTTGCAGTATTACATGTACATCCCGCCGTTGACCGGCACGGTAGCGCCGGTCACGTAGGCGGCGCCGTCGGACGCCAGGAACGAAACCACCTTGGCAATTTCGTCAGCCTGGCCCAGGCGGCCCAGCGGAATCTGGGTCTGCAGGGCTTCGCGCTGAGCTTCTGGCAGCTCGCGGGTCATGTCGGTATCGATGAAGCCTGGGGTCACCGAGTTGACGGTGATACCACGCGAACCCACTTCACGCGCCAGGGCGCGGCTGAAACCTTCCAGACCGGCCTTGGCAGCCGCGTAGTTGGCCTGACCTGCGTTACCCATGGCACCAACGACCGAGCCGATGCTGATGATACGACCCCAACGTGCCTTGGTCATGCCACGCAGCACGCCCTTGGACAGACGGTAGAGGCTGTTGAGGTTGGTGTCGATGACATCGAACCACTCGTCGTCTTTCATGCGCAGCATCAGGTTGTCGCGGGTGATACCGGCGTTGTTGACGAGGATGGCCGGCGCACCGAACTGCTCGCCAATGGCGGCCAGCACGGCTTCAACCGATTCGGCGCTGGTCACGTTCAGCTCCATGCCGGTGCCGGTGATGCCGTGTTCTTTCAGGGTGGCAGCGATGCGCTCGGCGCCGGACGCCGACGTGGCGGTACCGATCACGGTCGCGCCCTGGCGGCCCAGCTCGAGGGCGATGGCCTGGCCAATGCCACGGCTGGCGCCGGTAACCAGTGCAACTTTACCTTGCAGGCTCATGCAAGCTTCTCCAAATCAGGCCAGTGCCGCGCGAGTGGCAGCAACGGCGTCAGGGGTGTTGAGGTTGTAGGTGGTCACGCCGTCGGCGCAACGCTTGTTAAGGCCAGCCAGGACCTTGCCCGGGCCACACTCGACCAGGTTGACCGCACCGTTGGCGGCCAGGGTCTGCACGCACTCGACCCAGCGCACCGGCTGGTACAGCTGTGCCAGCAGGTCGTGCTTGAGGGCATCGAGGTCGGCGCCGACGGCGGCAGTGACGTTCTGTACCACCGGAATCTGCGGGGCCTTCCATTCGATGGCATTGACCGAATCGGCAAAGCGCTCGGCGGCGGGCTTCATCAGGGCGCAGTGCGACGGGACGCTCACCGCCAGTGGCAGGGCGCGCTTGGCACCTTTGGCCTTGCACAGCTCCATGGCGCGGTCTACCGCCGCCTTGTTGCCGGCGATGACCACCTGACCAGGCGAGTTGAAGTTCACGGCGCTGACCACTTCATCCTCAGCGGCTTCGGCGCAGATTTCCACGACCACAGCGTCGTCCAGGCCGAGAATGGCAGCCATGGCGCCGTGACCGGCCGGTACGGCTTCCTGCATCAGCTGACCGCGGCGCTCGACCAGGCGAACGGCATCTTTCAGGCTGATGCTGCCGGCGGCGACCAGGGCGCTGTATTCGCCCAGGCTGTGACCGGAAACGAAGGCCGGCTTGGCACCGCCCTCTTCCAGCCACAGGCGCCACAGTGCGATGGACGCAGTAAGGATCGCCGGCTGGGTCTTGTCGGTCTGGTTAAGTTGCTCTTCCGGGCCGTCCTGGACCAGCTTCCACAGGTCGTAGCCGAGCGCTTCGGACGCTTCCTTGAAGGTTTCGATGATCACTGGCTTCTCGGCGCCGAGCTCGGCGAGCATGCCCAGCGACTGGGAACCTTGACCGGGAAAGACGAATGCGAGGGATGCAGACATTGAACAAGCCCTTATGATCTTGTCGTCGGATAGTGTGCGCCAGGCCCGAGGCCAGGCGCGGAATCTGAAAACTTGGATGGAAACACAGACCAAGCGGTCACATTTAAGCACTTCATCGGCGAAATGCCTAAGGCAACAGGTCTTCAAGGCGGCCATGCAGCCGCTGCGGCAGGTTTTCCTGAATTTCGATCAGCGCCCGCTGGATGGCACTCTGAAACCCCTGCACGCCCGCCGAGCCATGACTCTTGATGACGATACCCTGTAGCCCCAGAAAGCTCGCCCCATTATGCCGCGCCGGCGCCAGGTCGGCCTGCAGACGCTTGAGCAGCGGCATGGCAACGGCCCCGGCAACGCGGGCAAAAGCACCGCCCTTGAACAGTTTTTCGATGCGCGCACCGATCATCGTCGCCAGGCCCTCGCTGGACTTGAGCAGTATGTTGCCGACAAAACCGTCGCACACCACCACGTCTGCCTCACCCCGGTACAGGCCATCCCCTTCGACGAAACCGACATAGTTGAGCCCACGGGCGCCCTGCAACAACGTGGCAGCCAGCTTGACCTGCTGGTTACCCTTGATGTCCTCGGTACCGATGTTCAACAGCGCCACGCGTGGCCGATGCACACCCAGGGCCTGAGCGGCCACCGAGCCCATTACCGCGAACTGGTAGAGGTTTTCGGCGCTGCAGTCGACATTGGCGCCCAGATCGAGCAATTGACAGTAACCCGTCTGGGTCGGGATCGCCGCCACCATGGCCGGCCGGTCGATACCCGGCAGGGTCTTGAGCACGAAGCGCGACAACGCCATCAGCGCCCCGGTATTGCCGGCACTGACACAGGCCTGGGCTTTTCCGTCGCGCACCAGTTCGAGGGCGATGCGCATCGACGAATCCGGCTTGCCGCGCAACGCCTGGGATGGCCGCTCGTCCATGCCGACTACCTCACTGGCGGCCACAATCTGCAGGCGCGCGCGATCCGCAGCTGGCAAGCCACTGATGAGATCTTCAAGGAGGGAGGGTTGACCGACGAGGGTCAGGTGGAGCGAGGGGGTAGCCGAAAGGCAGGCAATGCTAGCCTGGACAATGCTGCGGGGACCGAAGTCCCCGCCCATTGCGTCGATCGCGATGACCTGAGCGGACAAGGATTACTCGTCAGCGCCCTTGTCGACCACTTTACGACCACGGTAAACGCCTTCTGGCGAAACGTGGTGACGCAGGTGAACTTCACCGGTGGTTTTCTCTACCGACAGCGCGTTTTCCGACAGAGCGTCGTGCGAACGGCGCATGTCACGGGCAGAGCGGGATTTTTTGTTCTGCTGAACAGCCATAATTGATTAACTCCTAAACGTTTGGGTCACGCTTTAACTGCGCCAAAACACTGAACGGGTTGGACCGCGATACCTCGTCCTTGCTCGATTCGGGCTCGTCTGCGCCCGCCGGCTGCTGGCATTCTTCCGGATGATGAGCAGGCACGATTGGCAAGGCGAGCAAAAGCTCCTCCTCGACCAATGCCTGCAGATCCAAAGGATCTTCGCCCAGTTCCAGCACGTCATAGCCTTTCGGCAACGACTGGGTATTCGCACCCTCCTTCACCACGGCGTATGTACATTCGCTGTGGACCGGTAGGGTGACCAGCTCAAGACAACGCTGGCAAACCATCTTGACTTCGACGTCCAGCTCGCTGTGGATTACCACCACGTGCTGTTCATCTCGTTCAAAATCGAACTTCGCCTGCACCGTACCGACATTGTCGGAAAGCGGGTCGCAGAGTCTTTCCAAATCAGCGAGTTGCAGCGAACCGTTAAGGGTTACGCCACGATCGGCTAATTTGCGCGGGTCAACGTGAGGTGGAATCGGGTCATTCAACATAGGCGCAGCATTCTAGGGATGCCCCCCGCCCCTGTCAAAGGAAATTAGGCGGCATCGTGCGTGATAGAATTGGTTCAACCGAACCCGGAGTCTACCATGCTTCCTTTGTTACTGGCTTCCAGCTCTGCCTATCGCCGCGAACTGCTCGCTCGCCTGCACCTGCCCTTCACCTGGGCAAGCCCCGATATAGACGAGCAGCGCCGGCAAGACGAGCCAGCCGTTGAGCTGGTACGCCGCCTTGCCAGGCAAAAAGCCGAGGCCTTGGCGGACAGCCATCCCAGGCACCTGATTATCGGGTCGGACCAGGTAGCTGTGCTGGGCGAACAGGTGCTGGGTAAGCCGCACACCTTCGAGCGGGCTTGCGAGCAACTGCTCGAGTGTAGCGGGCAGCAGGTGAGCTTTCTGACTGGACTGGCACTGCTGAACAGCGCCACCGGGCAATGCCAGGTGGATTGCGTGCCGTTTACCGTCACGATGCGCGAATTGAGCCGCGAGCGCGTGGAGCGCTACGTCGCGACGGAACAGCCGCTGGATTGCGCAGGGAGCTTCAAGGCGGAAGGGTTGGGGGTGAGCCTGTTCCAGAGCACCCATGGGTGCGATGCAACCAGCCTGATCGGGCTGCCACTGATTCGGCTGGTGGATATGCTGACCAAGGAAGGGGTGGTGGTTCCGTAGCCTGGCTGGAGATTTTGGCGCCCGACGGATCGAGCGCCGCCGGGAGGGTGAACGATCGGGGATATTGGCCGGCAGGTCCGGCCTATTCGCGGGTAAACCCGCTCCTACAACGCACCTGCGGGCAGCCCGATCGATGAGCGGGCCTGCGCGCAACGCGCCGCGCGGGCGGCGCTCGATCTACCAGACACCACAAGAACTGCGACGAACTCAACGCAACTGCGGCCCCTGGAACCCCATCCACATCGCCAGGTGCTCAGCCACGCTGGCACCCACGCGCTTGGAGAAGCGATCGAAAGGCGACTCCTGAACGGTGAAGTCCACCAACTCCTTCTCCCCCACGATCTCGCGCGCCACATAGCTGGCACTGCCCAAGCCATCCACCAGCCCCAGCGCCTTGGCCTGCTCACCCGACCAGATTAGGCCACTGAACAACTCCGGGTGCTCCTTGTCCTTCAGGCGCTCGCCCCGCCCCTGCTTGACCATGGCGATGAACTGCTGGTGCGTGGTGTCCAGCACGCCCTGCCAGAACCGGGTCTCTTCTGGTTTTTCCGGCGAAAACGGATCAAGGAACGCCTTGTGCTCACCCGATGTATAGGCACGCCGCTCGACCCCAAGCTTCTCCATGGTACCAACAAAGCCATAACCCGCCGCCGTCACCCCAATGGAACCCACCAGGCTGGCCTTGTCGGCATAGATCTCGTCCGCCGCACTGGCGATATAATAGGCACCGGAAGCCCCAAGATCAGCGATCACCGCATACAGCTTGATGGCGGGATATTCGGCACGTAGGCGACGGATTTCGTCATACACGTAACCCGCCTGCACCGGGCTGCCACCCGGGCTGTTGATGCGCATCACCACAGCCTTGGTCTTGTCGTCCTTGAACGCCTCTCGCAGGCTCTTGACGATGTTATCGGCGCTGGCAGCCTCCTGATCGGCAATCACCCCCCGCACCTCGACCAACGCGGTATGACTGGCACTGCGCGAAGCGGCCTTGTCCATGTCCATCAGCGGCGAGAACAACGCCAGAATGCCGAACAGGTAGACGAAGGTCAGCAGCTTGAAGAAGATCCCCCAGCGCCGCGACCGTCGCTGCTCCTGCACGCTCGCCAGCAAGGTCTTTTCCAGGAGCTTCCAGCTGTTGCGCTCTTCGCGCTCCCCGGGCTCGGGCTCAGGGGCTTTCCATTCGTCTGCCATGCTTACCTACCTTGGAAGTGGAATTGCGGAACCACCCAGCCACTCGCGCAACTGGGAAAAGTGATCGATACATACCTGCGGGCCAAACTCGGCCAGCGCCTGCAGCGACATGGCACCATAGCCAACCGCCACCGAATGCATGCCGGCATTGCTGGCCATCTGCAGGTCGAATGCCGAATCTCCGACCATCAGCGCACGCGACGGTTCGACGCCACAATGCCCGAGGATTTCCTCAAGCATCAGCGGGTGTGGCTTGCCACGGGTCTCGTCAGCGGCACGGGTGATGTCGAAGAACCGCTCCCAGCCATTGGCCTTGAGCACCCGATCCAGCCCGCGACGAGCCTTGCCGGTGGCCACCGCAAGGCGGTAACCCTCGGCGCGAAAGGCATCCAGCGACTCGACCACGCCATCGAACAGCGGCGAAGGTTGCTGATCCAGTGCGACGTAGACATCGGCATAGTGCTGGCGGAAGCTGGCAACCTCTGCGGGCACCAGGTGCGGGTACAAGGTGTGGATCGCCTCGTCCAAGGCCAGGCCGATGATACCCTTGACCGCATCATCGCTGCTCTGTGCCTCGCCGGCACGCTCTGCGGCGACATTCATGGCCTCGACGATACGACCAATGGAATCGGCCAGGGTGCCGTCCCAGTCGAAGATCAGTAGCTCATAGCCTTTTTTCATGGATCAGGACGCACTCAAACGTTCAACGGTTTTCGCCCATACCTCATCCACAGGCGCCTCGAGCTTCAACTCGCCACCGTCGGGCAGCGGTACAGTCAACGCGTAGGCATGCAGGAACAGGCGCTTGCCACCCAACTCGCGAATTTCCCGGCTGAAGTCTTCGTCGCCGTATTTGCTGTCGCCAGCGATCATGTGCCCGGCATGCAAGGTGTGCACGCGGATCTGATGAGTACGACCGGTGATCGGGCGCGCCTCGACAATGGTGGCAAAGTCGCCAAAGCGGCGCAGCACGCGAAACAGGGTCAGGGCCTCCTTGCCTTCATCGTTCACCTCGACCATGCGCTCGCCGGAACGCAGGTTGCTCTTGAGCAACGGCGCGTTGACCTGCTTTTTCGAGGTTGGCCAGTGGCCGCGCACCAGCGCCATGTAGCGCTTGTCGACACCATCGCCGCGCAGGGCGGCATGCAGGTGGCGCAGCATGCTGCGCTTCTTGGCGATCATCAACAGACCAGACGTGTCGCGATCCAGGCGGTGCACCAGCTCCAGCTCCTTGGCGTCCGGGCGCAACTGGCGCAGCGCCTCGATCACCCCGAAGCTCAGGCCGCTGCCGCCGTGCACGGCGATGCCGGCCGGCTTGTTCATCACGATAAGCGCCTTGTCCTCGTAGACAATGGCGGCTTCCAGACGCTGCAGCAGGCCTTGGGCCACCGGCGCCGGTTCGTCTCGTTCCGGCAAGCGGACGGGCGGAACGCGCACGATGTCGCCGGCCTGGATCTTGTACTCCGGCTTGACGCGGCCCTTGTTGACCCTCACCTCACCCTTGCGCAGGATGCGGTAGACCAGTGTCTTGGGCACGCCCTTGAGGGCCGTGATGAGGAAATTATCGATGCGTTGGCCGGCAAGCTCCGGCGCGACTTCGATCAGCTGAACGCCGGAAGTCGGAGGGGTATTGGTCGTCATTGCGAGATCATAACAATTTTTTATGGAATTGAAGCACTTAATCATTGCTGCTATAGTCGCGAACGCCGCCAAAAGCGGCAGGCCAGCGGCACCAGGCTCTTTGCCGGTCCTTGACCTTCGCAATTCTCCAGGACGCGAGGCCGTCCTACGGGGTTTTCGCCAGTTTACCGAAATGCCTGGAATCGCCACCAGCGCCGTGTAGAGAAGACCGAAAAAAAACGACAAGTGCGGTGTTTCACCTGCTTACCCGATTCTTTTCGCTGCACCTCTGCCCGCGAGTCGCTTCCACGCATCGCCCGGCGAATGCTTCGGAAATACCTGCCTTGGACATGAATGGCGCCAGCGCAGAACCAGCGCTGGCGAAAAATGCAACCCGTTGCGGATTCAGCGCGCGGCAGCACCCGAATTATCAGGGATACGTGCAGGGTGGAGATGCACAGCCCTCGGACCGTGTAGCACCGCGTCCGGCCACCAGCCCACTGACGGCTGGTGAGCGGATAAGGTCCTGAACAGATGCCCTCCGGGCGTCCACGGCTGACGGTTGATTCCTCCTCCTGACTGAGTGCACAAGGCCCGCTTGGTTGATTCGGATACCTATTCGAAGCCACCGGGGCCTTGTTGGCACCGCAGCAAACAGGACGCGTCGTCGCGACAACGGCAGGCTGGGCAACCGGCTGGTGCCGAACGTCGCTCGACACGGGGGTGGCCCGGCCACCCTTTGCGCACCTTGGCACCGACCATGAGACGTCGTGTGTGCCGAACGCCGTTTCCGGCAGCCCGGAAACCGACGGTACAACATGAAAAGAATGCTGATTAACGCGACTCAACCCGAAGAGTTGCGTGTAGCCCTGGTGGACGGCCAACGTCTCTACGACCTGGACATCGAGTCCGGCGCGCGCGAGCAGAAAAAGGCCAACATCTACAAAGGCAAGATCACCCGCATCGAACCCAGCCTCGAAGCCGCCTTCGTCGACTTCGGTTCCGAACGTCACGGCTTCCTGCCGCTGAAAGAAATCTCCCGCGAGTACTTCAAGAAGGCCCCAGAAGGCCGGGTCAACATCAAGGAAGTGCTCAGCGAAGGCCAGGAAGTCATCGTTCAGGTCGAGAAGGAAGAGCGCGGCAACAAAGGCGCCGCCCTCACCACCTTCATCAGCCTGGCCGGCCGCTACCTGGTGCTGATGCCCAACAACCCGCGTGCCGGTGGCATCTCGCGCCGCATCGAAGGCGAAGAGCGCAACGAACTGCGCGAAGCCCTGAACGGCCTGACTGTACCGGGCGACATGGGCCTGATCGTGCGCACTGCCGGACTTGGCCGCAGCAGCGAAGAAATGCAGTGGGACCTGGATTACCTGCTGCAGCTGTGGACCGCCATCAAGGAAGCGTCCCTGGACCGCGCCGCGCCATTCCTGATCTACCAGGAAAGCAACGTCATCATCCGCGCCATCCGCGACTACCTGCGCCAGGACATCGGCGAAGTGCTGATCGACAGCATCGACGCCCAGGAAGAAGCGCTGACCTTCATCCGCCAGGTGATGCCGCAGTACGCCAGCAAGGTCAAGCTGTACGAAGACAGCGTGCCGCTGTTCAACCGCTTCCAGATCGAAAGCCAGATCGAGACCGCCTTCCAGCGCGTGGTCGACCTGCCGTCCGGCGGTTCGATCGTGATCGACCCGACCGAAGCCCTGGTGTCCATCGACATCAACTCGGCGCGCGCCACCAAAGGCAGCGACATCGAAGAAACCGCCCTGCAGACCAACCTGGAAGCGGCCGAGGAAATTGCCCGCCAGCTGCGCCTGCGTGACATCGGCGGCCTGATCGTCATCGACTTCATCGACATGACCCCGGCGAAAAACCAGCGCGCTGTTGAAGAGCGCGTGCGTGAATGCCTGGAAGCCGACCGCGCCCGCGTGCAGGTTGGCCGCATCTCGCGCTTCGGCCTGCTGGAAATGTCCCGTCAGCGTCTGCGCCCATCGCTGGGCGAAAGCAGCGGCATCGTCTGCCCACGCTGCTCCGGCACCGGCATCATCCGTGACGTCGAATCGCTGTCGCTGGCCATCCTGCGCCTGATCGAAGAAGAAGCCCTGAAGGACCGCACCGCCGAAGTACGTGCTCAAGTGCCGATCCCGGTAGCCGCGTTCCTGCTGAACGAAAAGCGTAACTCGATCACCAAGATCGAGCTGCGCACCCGTGCGCGCATCATCATCCTGCCGAACGACCACCTGGAAACCCCGCACTTCGAAGTCCAGCGCCTGCGCGACGACAACCCTGAAGTGCTGAACAACCAGTCCAGCTACGAAATCGCCGCCGCCGAAGCTGAAGAAGCGCCGCAGCCGACCGCCACCCGCACCCTGGTACGCCAGGAAGCCGCAGTGAAGACGGCCCCGGCCCGCGCCAACGCACCGGTACCGGCCGCCGCTGAAGAGCCCCAGCCTGCCGCCCCGGTCGCCCCTGCCCCGAGCGCTCCGGAGCCAAGCCTGTTCAAGGGCCTGGTGAAGTCGCTGGTGAGCCTGTTCGCCGGCAAGGACGAGCCTGCCGCCGCGCCAGTGGTGCCCGCCGCCGAAAAACCGGCTGCCGAGCGCAGCCCGCGTAACGAAGAACGCCGCAACGGCCGCCAGCAAAGCCGCAACCGCAACGGCCGCCGCGACGAAGAACGCAAACCGCGTGAAGAGCGTGCCGAGCGCGCACCGCGCGAGGAACGCGCCCCACGCGAAGAACGTGCACCGCGTGAGGAACGCGCCCCACGTGAAGAACGTGCACCGCGTGAGGAACGTGCCCCACGTGAAGAGCGTGCACCGCGTGAAGAACGTACTCCGCGCCAGCCACGCGAAGACCGCCGTAGCAACCGCGGCGAAGAGCGCGTTCGCGAGCTGCGCGAACCGTTGGACGCCACCCCGCCAGCCGAACGCGAAGAGCGCCAGCCGCGTGAAGAACGTGTAGCCCGCGAAGAGCGTGCTCCACGCGAAGAACGCGCACCTCGCGAAGAACGTGCGCCACGTGAAGAACGCGCACCGCGTGAAGAACGTGCTCCACGTGAAGAACGCGCACCGCGTGAAGAACGTGCTCCACGTGAAGAGCGCGCACCTCGGGAAGAACGCGCCCCACGTGAAGAGCGCGCCCCGCGCCCACCACGCGAAGAACGCCAACCACGCGCTGCCGAAGAAGCAACCGAGCAGGCTGCCGAACTGGCCGAAGAGCAACTGCCAAGCGAAGAGCTGCTGCAAGACGAGCAGGAAGGCACCGATGGCGAGCGCCCACGCCGCCGCTCCCGTGGCCAGCGTCGTCGCAGCAACCGTCGTGAGCGTCAGCGCAATGCCAATGGCGAGCTGATCGACGGCAGTGAAGAAGAAGGCAGCGAAGAGCAGCCACAACAGCACCAGGCCACCGAGCTGGGTGCCGAACTGGCTGCCGGCCTTGCCGTGACGGCTGCTGTCGCCAGCAGCAACATCAGCTCCGACGCAGAAGCCCAGGCCAACCAGCAGGCCGAGCGTGCTACTGCCGAAGTCACTGCCGTTGCAGAAACCGACAACAGCGAAGCCGCCCAACCGGTCGAGCAGGTCGAAGCGGCCACCAAAGCTGAAGAAGCGTCCGTGGCCCCAGCGGTCGAGCAGCCGGCCACCGAGCCAGTGGCCGCAGCCGAGGCAACTGCCGAGCCTGTGGTCGAAATGGCCCCGCAGCCTGTCGCTGAAGATGCACCTGCTGTTGAGCCGGTCGTAGTTGCAGAAACCGTGGTCACTGAAACCCCAGCAGAAGCCCCAGCGGTAGAAGCCGGTGAGATCGAACAGGCCCCGGCCGTGGTCGAAGTCGCTCCGGTTGCCGCACAGCCTGCCCCGGTTGTCGAAGCCCAGCCAGAAGTGGTGGCCGAGCCTGCACCTGCGGTGGTCGAACCTGCACCTGCAGTGGTCGAACCTGCCACTGTCATGCTGGCCAACGGCCGTGCACCGAACGACCCACGTGAAGTGCGTCGCCGCAAGCGGGAGGCCGAGGCTGCTGCCAAAGCGGCACAGGAAGCTGCTGCAGCTTCCCAGGAACCAGCCCTGGAAGCCACCGATGAGCACAAACCTCATCACGGCTGATAGCCAAAGCTGAATGAAAAAGCCCCGCCAGTGCAAACTGGCGGGGCTTTTTTTGGTTTGCCTGACGGGCCTCTTCGCGGGTAAACCCGCTCCTACAATGGCCTGTGTCCAACCCCCCGATGTGTGTCCACCACCGATCAGCGTGTAGGAGCGGGTTTACCCGCGAATACGGTGGCGGCGGCAACGGTGAACGGCAGGTGGAAATTGGCCACCAGGCCCGGCCCTTTCGCGGGTAAACCCGCTCCTACACGACGGCCTGCGCCCAATCACCGATGTGTATCCATCCCCGATCAGGTGTAGGAGCGGGTTTACCCGCGAATACGGTAGCGGCGGCAACGGTGAACGGCGGGTGGAAATTGGCCACCAGGCCCGGCCCTTTCGCGGGTAAACCCGCTCCTACGGGGGTTCACAGCCGGCAAATCAGTAAAGATTAGGCTCCATCTCCAGCTCAACCCCAAACCGCTCGAAGATATCCGCCTGAATCTTGCGCGCCAGCGCATGCATCTGCGCTCCGCTCGCCTGGCCATAGTTGACCAGCACCAGCGACTGCAAGCGATGCACGCCAGCATCACCGTCACGATGACCCTTCCAGCCCGCCTGCTCAATCAACCAGCCCGCGGCCAGTTTCACCTGGCCATCCGCTTGGGGGTAAGCCACAACCGCGGGATACTGCGCACGAATTCGCTCGACCAGATCAGCCGTTACCACCGGGTTCTTGAAGAAGCTCCCGGCATTGCCAAGCTCTACCGGGTCTGGCAGCTTCTCGCGGCGAATGCTGCAGATTGCATCGCTGATCGCTTGCGCGGTCATCTCGGTCACACCCTGCTCAGACAGACGATGGCGCACCGGGCCATAGTCCAGATGAGCGTGCAGGGTGCGGGTCAAGGCAAAGCGCACACGCAGGATCAACCAGCGGCCGGGATTGCGCTTGAAAAGGCTGTCGCGATAGCCGAAAGCACATTCCGCCAAACTGAAGTCACGCAGCGCGCCCGTCTCACGGTCCAGGGCTGTCAGCCCGGCGAATACGTCCTTGATTTCCACCCCGTAAGCGCCCACGTTCTGCATCGGCGCAGCACCCACGGTGCCAGGGATCAGGCTGAGGTTCTCCAACCCGCAATAGCCCTGCGCCAGCGCCCATTGCACAAACGCGTGCCATGGCTCACCGGCCTCGGCTTCGACCACGATACGCTCGCCATCGTCACTGAGCACACGCCGACCGCGGCTGGCCATGTGCAGCACCAGTGCATCGATATCGCGGGTCAGCAGCAGGTTGCTGCCACCCCCGATCACCAGTACCGGCAAGCCCCTCTGCTGTGCCTGGCCCAGTGCCTGACGCACCTGCTGGTCGTCCTGCACCTGGCTGAAATAGCGCGCCTTCACGTCGATGCCGAAGGTATTGTAAGGCTTGAGCGATACCTGCTCCTGCCACTGCACTGTCATAGACGCCCCTTGATTTCCAGTACCAGCGCCTGGCAAGCCGCTTCCACCAGGTCCAGCACCTGCTCGAAGCCGTCGGCGCCACCGTAGTACGGGTCTGGCACTTCATCCAGGGCTGCACCGTAGCGGCGCAGGAACAGGTCGAGTTCGCCCACTGCCGTGGACGGGCGCAGGGCGCGCAGATCGCGCAGGTTGTGCTCATCCATGGCCAACACCAGATCGTATTCGGCGAAGTGCGATGCCTTGACCTGTTGGGCGCGTTGCTGCGACAGGTCGTAACCGCGCGCCAGCGCCGCCTTGCAGGTGCGGCTGTCTGGCGCCTTGCCGACATGCCAATCGCCGGTGCCGGCAGAAGCCACCTGCACCTTGTCAGCGAGCCCGGCGGCGTGCAATTGATGGCGCAGCACGCCTTCGGCGGTAGGCGAGCGGCAGATGTTGCCCAGGCACACGAACAGGACGCGCATCAGGCCTCCAGCAAGCGCCGTACGCGCTCCAGATCCTCAGGGGTGTCGACCCCCACGGCAGGCGCCTCGATGGCGTCCTCGATGTGAATGCGTACGCCGTGCCACAGGGCACGCAGCTGCTCCAGCGCTTCAGCCTGCTCGAGCCAGCATGGGCCCCAGCTGACGAAGTCGTGCAGGAAGCCGACACGGTAGGCGTACATGCCAATATGACGGCGATAGGGCACCCCTTCCGGCAGCACGTCGCGGGCCTTGGCAAAGGTATCGCGGGCCCAGGGCAGCGGCGCTCGGCTGAACGTCAGGGCCAGGCCGTTCTTGTCACTCACCACCTTGACCGCGTTCGGGTTGAACACGGTTTCCGGTTCATGGATCGGCTCGGCCAGGGTGGCGATACCGGCTTCCGGATGCGCCGCCAGGTTGGCCGCCACCTGGTCGATGATCACCGGCGGGATCAGCGGCTCGTCGCCCTGCACGTTGACCACAATGGCGTCAGCCGGCAACCCTAGGTACGCGGCCACTTCGGCCAGGCGGTCAGTGCCCGATTCATGATCGGCACGGGTCATCAGCACTTCGGCACCGAAGGCCTGGCAGGCTTCGAGGATGCTGGTGTCGTCGGTGGCGATGACCACACGGCTGGCACCGCTCTTGCGGGCCTGCTCCCACACATGTTGCACCATTGGCTTGCCGGCAATCAGCAGCAGCGGTTTGCCTGGCAGGCGGGTGGAGCGCAGCCGGGCGGGGATTACTACCGTAAATTCCAGGCTCATTTGTCAAGACGCTCGTCGTCGGTCAGGGTGCGTGCCTCGCTTTCCAGCATGACCGGGATACCGTCGCGAATCGGGTAGGCCAGGCCAGCGCCTTTGCTGATCAGCTCGGTCTTGTCGGCGCTCAGCTTGAGCGGGCCCTTGGTGATCGGGCAGGCCAGGATATCAAGCAGTTTGGTGTCCATTGGAGGCTTCCTTTAGGCCAGGTGGCCGGAAATTGAAAACGGGCTCAGGGTTTGCGCAACAAGCGTTGCAGCTGGTTGTCGAACCAGGCGCTGAAAGCCGGCGTAGGCTGCGCTTCGACGGCCAGGTACCACCAGTCGTCAGCGGCAAAGGCCCGGCATTTCACCGCGTCCTTCTCGGTCATGACCAGCGGCAGTGGCGGGCTGAAAGCCAGGCTCCGGGCACTGAACTGCGCATGGTCGGCGAAGGGATGCGGCACCGGCTGCCAGTTTAGCCCCAGCAGGGTGTTGAAGAAACGTTGCGGGTTGCCGATACCGGCCACCGCATGCAGGCGCTGGCCGGCGGGGAAATGGTCGAGCGCACGGCGCTCGCCAGTGCGCACGTTGACCAGGGCCGACGGCTGCAGGCGGAAACCAAAACCCTCGGTGCGGTCTTCGCTGGCGCCGTTGAACAGCACCGCGTCAGCCTCACGCAAGCGGTCGGCCGGCTCACGCAACGGCCCCGCCGGCAGGCAGCGGCCATTGCCCAGGCCGCGGGCAGCGTCGATCAGCACCAGTTCCAGGTCACGGGCCAGGCGGTAATGTTGCATACCGTCGTCGCACAGGATCAGGTCGAGGGGTTCACTGGCCAGCAATGCCTGCACGGCCCGGGCGCGATCCGGGTCGATCATCAGTGGCACGCCGGTGCGTTGCACGATCAGCAGCGGCTCGTCGCCCGCCTCATCGGCCGGCTGATCGGCCTGCACCCGCCAGGGCAGCCGTGGAGGCCTGGCACCATAACCGCGGCTGACTACGCCCACCTTCAGCCCTTGCTGGCGACAGTGTTCGATCAACCAGAGAATCATCGGCGTCTTGCCGGTGCCACCGACGGTGATGTTGCCCACGACAATGACCGGTACCGGTGCCCGGTAGCTGGCACTGTCACCCCTTAGAAAACGTGCCCGCTTGCGCGTGACCACGCGGCGATACAAGGCCTCCAGCGGACGCAGCAGCGCCAGCGCCGGATGCCCGGCGTACCAGGCAGCGAGCAAGCGGTCGGCGAAAGCCATCAAGGCGTGCCCTGGGCCGCCTCGACGGTGGTCATGCGCAACTGGCTGAAACCGAGCTTGCCGGCAGCATCCATTGCGGTGACCACAGCCTGGTGCGGGGTCTTGCCGTCGGCGCTGATGGCCAGCGGCAGCGTGTTGTCGCCACCCGACTCGCGCGCTATGGCCTCGCTCAGGGTGGCCAGGTCGCTTTTGGGCAGCAGGTGGTTGTTCACCGAATACACGCCTTCGGCGCTGATGGTGATTTCCACCAGCTTGCCCGGGTCGGTCGGCGCCGGCTCGGCGCTGGTGGCTTCGGGCAGCTCGACGCGCAGTTGCGTTTCGCGGGTGAAGGTGGTGGTAACCACGAAGAACAGCAGCAGGACGAACACCACGTCGATCAGCGACGCCAGGTTGATGTCGACGCTCTCCCGCTGGCGATTGCGCCGGAACTTCACGCCTTGCCTCCGGCCACTTCCACTTCACGGTCGCCCTGGATCACTTCCACCAGCTTGATCGCCTCCTGCTCCATGCCGACCACCAGCTCATCGATGCGGCGCAGCAGGAAGCGGTGGAAGAACACCGCCGGGATACCGACCATCAGGCCTGCCGCAGTGGTGACCAGGGCCTTGGAGATACCACCGGCCAGCACGGCGGCGTTGGCGGTCATCTGCGAGCCCATGAAGGCGCTGAAAATGTCGATCATGCCCAGCACGGTGCCCAGCAGACCCAGCAGAGGCGCCATGGCGGCGATGGTGCCGAGGGTGCTGATGTAGCGTTCCAGTTCGTGGATGACGCGCGAGGCGGCCTCCTCGATGCACTCTTTCATGATTTCACGACCATGGCGCGAGTTGGCGAGGCCCGCTGCCAGGATTTCGCCCAGTGGCGAATCGGCCCGCAGCGCCTTGAGCTTGTCACTGGTCAGTTGCTTGTCCTTGATCCACATCCACACCTGGCCCAGCAGGTGGGGCGGGGTGACGCGGCTGGCACGCAGGGTCCACAGGCGCTCGACGACGATAGCCATGGCAACGATGGAACTCAGAATGATCGGCAGCATCATCCAACCACCGGACTTGACCAATTCCCACACAGTAAACGCCCCTTCGGAAAAAGGCCGCCACTCTACCATAGGCGCGCCGAGGGCTCATCTGCCGGAGGTCAGGGAATTAGGCTGTCGGGCTACCGGGTCGGCCCTCTGGGCCGTGCAGTACCTGTGGCAGCGGCTTTACCCGCGAAAGGGCCAGATCAGCCACCCCCCACATCACGCCAGAATCGCCGCTGTCGGCGCACACCCTCAACCTCCCCATGCCGCCCCAGCACCAACCGCAATGCCCCCTCCACTGCCGTATCATGCATCACCACCCCATGCCGCTTATACCGCTCGACCACCTGCACGTGGGGGTGCCCGAAGCTGTTGTTGCGCCCCCGCGAAATCAATACCCCGCGCGGTGCGGTAGCCCGGACGAACGCCTCGGTGGACGAGCTGCGACTGCCATGATGCGGCGCCTGCAGCCAGTCGATACGCGGCACTTCAGTGTCCGCCAGCCAGGCCCGTTCGGCAGCAACTTCCATATCCCCCGCCAGCAGCAAGCGCTCGCCCTGCGCCTCGACCAACAGCACACAGGAACGGTCATTACTGCTCTGCCCGTCCACCCAGCGCCACAACGAAAAACGCACGCCATCCCAGTCCCATTGCTCGCCACTGGCACACGGCTGCAACGGAACATCAACCAGCGCTTCCCCACCGATTATCCGCTTGATCGGCAAACCACGCGCAATGGCCACGGCCCCGCCCGCATGATCGGCATGCGCATGGCTGATCACCATCACGTCAAGGCCGCCCACCCCCAGCTTGCGCAAGGTTGGCAGCACCACGCGTTCCCCCAAGTCGCTTTCCCCCCTGGCCGGCCCGGCATCGTAAAGCAGGCTGTGATGCCGCGTACGCAAGAGCACCGCCAGCCCCTGGCCGACATCCAGCTGCCAGACCTCGATTTGGCCAAACGGCACCGGCTCCCTGGGTACCCACAGCGCCAGCAGCATCACCCCTCCCAACCCGCGCAGCGGCACACCACGAGGCAGCAAAAGCAACAGCGCACCCAGACATACCAGCAGCCAGGCCCACCACGGCAGGGCCGGCGGCACCCATGCCGGGCGCTGTTGCGCCACCAGCGCCAGCCCGCGGAACAGCACATCCAGCAGGCCACCAGCCAGCCAGAGCAACGCCTCGCCAACGCCCGCCAGCGGCAACATCAGCGTGCCCAACAACGCCAATGGCAAGACCGCCAGGCTGACCCACGGCACCGCCACAAGGTTGGCCAGCGGTGCACTGAGGCTCACCGGCAAGCCGGTGGCCAGCAACACCGGCAGCAAGCCGACGGCGATCACCCATTGCGCTCGTGTCCAGGCCTGCCAGGGCCGCCAACCCCCCAACCGGGCACTGAAGCAGTAGATGAGCGTGGCCACGGCGGCGAACGACAGCCAGAACCCAGGCAGCAACGCCGCCAGTGGCTCGAATACAAGCACAGCGACCAGTGCAAGCAGCAACGGAAAAAAAGCGCCAAGGTGGCGAAAGCGCAGACGCCAGAGCAGCACCACGGCCAGCATCAGGCAGGCCCGCTGCACTGGCACCCCACCACCCGCCAGCCAGCCGTAGGCCAGCGCTGCGGCCATGGCCAGGCCGCAGGCCCAGGGTAACCACGGTAGCCTTGCCGGCCATAGCCCCCAACGTGCCAGCCCGGCGACCAGGCCATAGAGCAAACCGGCGACCAGGCCGATGTGCTGGCCGGAAATCACCAGCAGGTGCACCGTGCCGGTGGCCTGCAACGTCTGCCAGTCCTCCCGGGCCATGCCCGCACCATCGCCAAGCACCAGTGCCACCAGCGCTGCCTGTCGGCCATTGGCTTCGACCATCAGCAAGCGCTGACGCAGCGCATCGCGCCAACCACCGGCCACTGGCGCCAGCAACTGCCCCGCCTTGACCGTACCCGTAGCCCCCACCCGTCGCGCCAGCAACTGCGCTTCCCGGTCAGGCCCGTGCGGGTTCAGCAGCCCGGCCGGGCGTTGCAAGGTCACCGCCAGCCGCCACTGCTCGCCCGCCCGCAGCGGCGGCCCATCGAACCAGCTCAGTTGCAAACGCTGAGGCAGTTCGGCCCGCCGCGAGCGTGGCGCTTCCAGCTCGAAACGCACGCCTTGTGCAGTGCGGGCCGGCAAACCCGCCACCCGCCCCTCCAGCCACAAGGTGCGCCCCTCCAGGCCGGCAGCCAGACGATCATCAAGGGCCTGCTGAGCAGACCCGCACGCCCAACACAAGCCCAGCAGAAACCATCCCAACGCCCATACGCGGGTAAACAGGCTGCCGACAGCGCAGGCTGCCAGGGTTATCAACCATCCGACCGATGGCAATGCGGGCAGAAAGCCCAGGCACAACAGCCCGAGCGCGAGCGCAAACATCCCTGTGCGCATGAGGTAGAGCTCCAGAAGGCGAGTCACCTCCTGAGGCATAGCTCAATTGCCGGCATCGCTTGCTCAACAATTGTCACAAACTCTAAACGAGGCGGAGCAGGATTAAGGGCATACTGCCAGGGTCAACGCTCCGGGAGCCTACATGCCGCGCCGACTTTTCAAACGCTACATGCCGGACCCGACCAGCATTCGGGAACACAAGTCCTTACGCTTTTTCGGCAAATTGCTGCACGACCCCAACCTCTGGCACCTGAACCGCCATTCGGTGGCCAGAGCCATGGGTGTGGGCCTGTTCGCGGCGCTTATTCCCATCCCGATGCAGATGCTGCTGGCGGCGGCCCTGGCGATCCCGGTGCGCGGCAACCTGCCGGTCGCCGTCAGCCTGGTGTGGCTGACCAACCCGTTGACCATGCCGCCGGTGTTCTTCGTCACCTACATGACCGGTGCCTGGCTGATGCAGGTACCGCCGCGCACCCTGCCCGACGAGCTGACCTTCCAGTGGATCACCGACCAGCTGTCGACGCTGTGGCAACCCTTCCTGCTCGGCTCGGTGGTGTGCGGCGTGGTGCTGGGCATCCTTGCCTACTTCACCACCATGTTCTACTGGCGCTGGTGGGTGGGCCGGCAGTGGCGTCGTCGCCAATGCCGGTGCAAGGCTTCAGGCCCGCATGCCACGGCCGCTGACCAGCAAGCGAACGCAAACAACGTAGAGCACCGCAGTGGCCACCAGCATGAAGGTGATCGCCGTGCCAATGCTGATATCCGACACCCCTAGAATGCCGTAGCGGAACGAGTTGACCATGTGCAGCACCGGGTTGGCCAACGACACGGTCTGCCAGAACGGCGGCAGCAGGTTGATCGAGTAGAACACCCCGCCCAGGTAGGTCAGCGGCGTCAGCACGAAGGTCGGGATGATCGAGATATCGTCGAAGTTGCGCGCGAACACTGCGTTGACGAAGCCAAGCAGCGAAAAGATGGTGGCTGTCAGCAGCACCACCACCACGGTCACGCCCAGGTGGTGCACCTGCAGGTCGGTGAAGAACATCGACAGGATGGTCACGATCACCCCCACCGCCAAACCACGCAGCACCCCACCCAGCACATAGCCGACGAGAATGGTGTGAGGCGACACCGGCGACACCATCAGTTCTTCGATCGAGCGCTGGAACTTGCTGCCGAAAAAGCTCGACACCACGTTGCCGTATGAGTTGGTGATCACCGACATCATGATCAGCCCCGGCACGATGTACTGCATGTAGGTGAAGCCACCCATGTCGCCGATCTGCCGGCCAATCAGGTTACCGAAGATGACGAAGTACAGGACCATGGTGATCGCTGGCGGCAGCAACGTTTGCGGCCAGATGCGCAGGAAGCGCCGCACTTCGCGGTAGACGATGGTGTTCAGGGCGACCCAGTTGGTGCGCAGTTCCACACTCATACGGCCACCTTCGACAGGTTTTTTTCCACCAGGGACACGAACAGCTCCTCAAGTCGGTTGGTCTTGTTGCGCAGGCTCTGTACCTCGATGTTCTGCAGCGCCAGCTGGCCGAACAGCGCGGTGATGCCGATGTCCTTCTCCACCTGCACTTCCAAGCTATGCGGGGTCAGCAGCCGGCACGGGTAGCCCTGCAGTACCGGCGCCGTGGCCAGGTCCTGCTTGAGGTCGAGCACGAAGGTTTCGACATGCAGCTTGCCCAGCAACTGGCGCATGCTGGTGTTCTCGACGATGGTGCCGTGGTCGATGATGCCGATGTTACGGCACAGCTGTTCAGCCTCTTCCAGGTAGTGGGTGGTGAGGATGATGGTGATGCCCTTCTGGTTCAGCTCGGTGAGGAAGCTCCACATCGAGCGGCGCAGCTCGATATCCACCCCGGCGGTGGGTTCGTCCAGGATCAGCAGACGCGGTTCGTGGATCAATGCGCGGGCAATCATCAGACGCCGCTTCATGCCGCCGGACAACGAACGCGACTGCACATCACGTTTGTCCCACAGGCCCAGCTGGGTCAGGTACTGCTCGGCGCGCTCCTTGGCCAGCTTGGGCGGGATGCCATAGTACCCGGCTTGGGTCACGACGATGTCGAAGGTCTTCTCGAACTGGTTGAAGTTGAACTCTTGCGGCACCACGCCCAGGCAACGCTTGAGCGCGGAGGGCTCGCGGTCCAGGTCGTGACCGAACACGCTCACTGTGCCGCTGGTCTTGTTCACCAGGGTCGAGAGAATGCCGATGGTGGTGGATTTGCCGGCGCCGTTGGGGCCGAGCAAGGCGAAGAAGTCGCCTTCGGCAACATCGAGGTCGATGCCTTTGAGGGCCTGAAAGCCATTGCCGTAGGTCTTGGTCAGCTGTCGGATGGACAGGGCGGAACTCATAGCGGGTCACTTACCGAAGAAAAAGGTGCAGGACACGCCAGGTAAAGTCACTGGCGCAGTGAGTGCAGCCATGGTGCAAGGCCAGGCTGCACAAGTACAGTCACATCTATTGATAATGACTATCGAAGCGGGTTCAAGTGAGCGCGGTCATCACGGCGGCCTGGTAGGCCGGGCGTTGCTTCAGGCGCTCATACCAGGCTTGAAGGTGGTACATGTCCGGGCGCTCGATGGGCAGTTCGAACCAGGCATAGATGAAGCTACCCAGTGGGATGTCGCCCATGCCGATCTGGTCACCGGACAGGTACGGCTGATTGGCCAGGGTTTCGTCGGCAATGGCCAGTAATTGCGCGCACTGCTTGTGCGCGGCGTTGATCGCCACCCAGTCGCGCTGGTCTTCCGGCGTGCGCAGCAGCCCCCAGAACAGCGGGCGGAAGGGTGCGGCGAAGGACGATGTGGTCCAGTCCATCCACTTGTCGGCCAGGGCGCGCTGGCGAGGGTCTGCCAGATACCAGCCCTGCTCCGTGCCATATTCCGCGCACAGGTAGCGAACGATGGTGTTGGATTCCCACAAAGTCAGGTCGCCGTCTTCGAGCATCGGCACCAGGCCGTTGGGGTTGCGGGCGCGGTAGTGCGGCTCGTTGACCACGCCGAAGGCGCCGCCGGCGTCGATGGATTCGAAGTCCAGGCCCAGCTCGTGGGCGATCCACAGCGCCTTGCGCACATTGCTCGAATTCTTGCGGCCCCAGATCTTCAGCATGGCAACATCCTTTTGAGTGCGGAGGTGGCACAGTCTACTCCAGACCTTCGCCGCCTGTACGGGCCTCTTCGCGGGCAAGCCCCTGCATCGCTCGGTGATGTTGCCACGTACCGTCGTAGGAGCGGGTTTACCCGCGAAAGGGCCGGCCCTGCCGGCCAATATCCCAGATCATTCACCGTCGCAGCACCATCGCATTCGCGGGCAAGCCCGCACCTACATCGATCGGGGGGCTCGCCACACACCGTTGTAGGAGGGAATGGAACGGTACAGGCGAACACATGAACTGAAACTCCCACCGCCACACCCTGTCACTGTTCTGAACATGCCGTTCACAGCATTGCGTCTAAGCTGTCTGGGACGGCTCAAGCCCTTGGTTCCAAGGAGGACCGATTATGTTGCTGTTGTGGTTGGTGGTGCTGGTGATCGGCGCGGCGTACCTCACGCACCGGCGCCTGGCGCCCTTGCAGATTCTCGGCATCCTGGCGGCCTATGTGCTGTTGATGGGCATTTTCAGCAGTGCCCCCGGCTGGCTGCTGGCCCTGATCTGGGTGGTGCTGGCCCTGAAGATCGCCCTGGTTGCGCTCCCGCAGTGGCGACGCAAGGTGTTTACCGCCCCAGTATTCCGCTGGTTCCAGCGCACCCTGCCGCCCATGTCCCAGACTGAGCGCGAAGCCATCGACGCCGGCACCGTGTGGTGGGACGGCGAACTGTTCAGTGGCCGCCCCGACTGGCGCACCTTGCTGGCCTACCCGGCACCGAAATTGACCGATGAAGAACAGGCCTTCATCGATGGCCCGACCGAAGCACTGTGCGCCATGGTCAGCGACTGGCAGATCGGCCAGGACCTGGACCTGCCGCCCGAAGCCTGGGCACATATCAAGCAGCATGGCTTTTTTGCCCTGATCATCCCAAAGGAATACGGCGGCAAGGGCTTCTCCGCCTACGCCCACTCCCAGGTGGCGATGAAACTGGCCACCCGCAGCGGCGACCTGGCCTCCACGGTGATGGTGCCCAACTCCCTCGGCCCTGCCGAACTGCTGCTGCATTACGGCACCGACGAACAACGCAACCACTACCTGCCACGCCTGGCCCGAGGCGAGGAAATCCCCTGCTTCGCCCTCACCGGCCCACTGGCCGGCTCCGACGCTGGCGCCATGCCCGACACCGGCATCATCTGCAAAGGCCAGTGGCACGGCGAAGAAGTGATCGGCCTGCGCCTGAACTGGGAAAAGCGCTACATCACCCTCGGCCCGGTCGCCACCCTGCTGGGCCTGGCCTTCAAAGCCTACGACCCCGACCATCTGTTGGGCGAACAGGAGGAGCTCGGCATCAGCCTGGCCCTGATCCCCACCAACACGCCCGGCGTCGAAATCGGCAAACGTCACCTGCCGCTGGGCGCCGCCTTCATGAACGGCCCCAACAGCGGCAAAGACGTGTTCGTACCGCTGGACTTCCTGATCGGTGGCCAGGCCATGCTCGGCAAGGGCTGGATGATGCTGATGAACTGCCTGTCGGTAGGCCGCTCCATCTCACTGCCTGCCGTGGGTACAGGGGCTGCCAAGTACACCAGCCTGGTGACCGGCCAGTACGCCAATATCCGCGAGCAATTCAACGTGCCACTGGCTGCCTTCGAAGGTATCCAGGAATCGCTGGCACGCATTGGCGGCAACGCCTGGCTGATGGACAGTGCCCGCCTGCTGACCGCCAAGGCCGTAGACCTGGGCGAGAAACCCTCGGTGCTGTCGGCGATCCTCAAGTACCACCTGACCGAACGAGGCCGCGAATGCATCCAGCACGCCATGGACGTGCACGGTGGCAAGGGCATCATCATGGGCCCGAACAACTACCTGGGCCGCAACTGGCAAGGAGCGCCGATCTTCATCACGGTCGAAGGCGCCAACATCCTTTCGCGCAACCTGATGATCTTCGGCCAGGGCGCCATTCGCTGCCACCCGTTCGTGCTCAAGGAGATGGCGTTGGCCGGGCGTGAAGACCACGATCACGCACTTCAGGAATTCGATGACCTGCTGATGAAACACATCCTGTTCGCCGCCGGCAATGCGGCCAGCACTGTGGTGTTCAACCTGGGGCTGGGGGTTTTCGAGAAAGTACCGGGAGACACGCTGAGCCAAGGCTACTTCCGGGCCCTCAACCGCCAGGCCGCCGCCTTTGCCCTGCTGGCGGACCTGTCGATGATGCTGCTGGGCGGGGCGCTCAAGCGCCGGGAGCGCCTGAGTGCGCGGCTGGGCGATGTACTCAGCTACCTGTACCTGTCCAGTGCCGCACTCAAGCGCTACCACGATCTCGGTTCGCCCGAGCACATGCAGCCCCTGCTGCGCTGGGCCATGGAAGAAAGCCTGGGCCAGGCGGAGCACGCCCTGGACCGGTTGCTCGACAACTTCCCCAACCGTTTCGTCGGCTGCGCGCTACGGGTGCTGGTGTTCCCCTTCGGCCGCCGTCATACCGGGCCGAGCGATGAACTGGACGCCGAGGTGGCAGCGCTGATCGGACGCAGCAAAGGCGACCCTGCGCTGGAAGAGCTGCTTGCCGGTTGCTTCAGGCCGCAAGCCGACGGCGACCCGGTGGCAGCCCTGCAACGGGCCTGCGACCTGCTGGAGGCGTCGACGCCGCTGCACAACGCGCTGCATCAGGCAATCAAGGAAGGCAAGGTACGACCGGCGCCCGGGCAGTCGGTGATCGATGCGGCAGTCGACAGTGGTGTACTTCAGCCTGATCAGGCGCAACACCTGCATGCAGCCGAGCAAGCGCGCCGTGCGGTGATCGACGTGGACGCCTTCGACAAGGCACAGCTGCTGCCGGAGCAAGGCAAGGTACGCTGAGACAGGGGCCGTTTTGCGGCCCCTTCCCCAACCGGCGTATACTCCGCGCCCCGTTTCAACCACCCCGAGGACCGCCCCAATGGCTAACCCCCACCTGGAATATCACCTGCAACTGCTGAACCACCTGCGCACCATATTGGTGGCCCTGGGTGAAGCCGAGCAGGTGCCGGAGGAAAGCCACGCCCTGTTCCTCGAACGCTTCGACGAACTGCTGACCCTGCTGCCGCAAGCCCCGCTCGAAAGCCAATACCTGGGCCAGGACCTGATCTGCCAAGTCATCCAGCGCTACCCACAAATCGCTCACCTGGTGCCCCGCGATTTGCTGTGGTTCTTTGCCGGTGACTGCTTGCATTTCATGCCAGACGAAGAACTGGACCTTTACCAGAGACTGGAGGAGCGTCGCTACGAAGCGGAGCAGAGCGATGAACCCTTCGACTGGAATCAGGAAAAGCAACTGCTGAACGCCTCGAACCAGGGCCGCAGCCACTAAACCGGGTTACGGCTGCCCAGCTTTCTGGGCAGCGCCCCGGGCTGTGTATTTGTGACACGCACACTGTTCTTAAATCTCGCCAAAACGAAAACCTTCTCCTACAGACCTTACCTTGCGCCTTCTCTACCCTGCATCAGGTGCCATCCCCCCCCAAATACGGGCACGAATGGAACATACCTGTTCAAGCTTCACGCTTGGCTTCACTTAGGAAGACGCATGAAAAAAATACTCTCCATACTCGCCATCACGTTGACCAGCAGCGCAGCAATGGCCAACAACGGCACGATGAGTTTCACCGGAACTGTCAGCCCTGGCGGCACTTGCCCTATTGATGTCGTGACACCAGGCACCGGCGTCCCCATGCCAGTGTTGAATTTGGGCAACTACAAGACACAGGACTTTGTCGGTGCCGGCCAAGAAACCCCACGGATCGGTTTTGCGCTACGGCTCACCCCTGGCGGTAGCTGTACCATCGGCACAGGTAAAGTCGCGAACGTCACCTTCACCCCAGCTTACGGCCAAGCCGGCACCAGCGGCGACCTCTACGGCCTGCAAGATGGCATCGGTTACACCAAGGGCTTGGGCCTGAAAATTTCTGACCGAACCGGTGCGCAGCTCGCACCAGACACCCCGTCCATGGACTACCCACTGAGCCAAACTGATCCGACCGAGATGGTTTTCTCGGCCCGCCTGCAGCAAATAGCGCCAGCGGTGGAACAAGGTGATATAGCGTCGACCGTCACCTTCGTGGTCGCGATCAACTGATCATTGCCCCACGTGCTGGAACTCGGCACCTGGGGCCTCCAGATACAAAAAACCTTGAACGAAGGTTCACCCTCTCGATGTCCATCATTCAGCGATTCTTCACTTTACGGGTTGTCGCATTTGCAAGCTGCCTGGCGACCACGGTATCTCCAGCACAAGCAGCGTTGACAATCGATTCCACACGTATCGTACACGGTACCGATTCGCGCAACTCATCGGTAATCGTCGCCAATCCCAGTAACTCCACCTTCGCCGCACAGGCTTGGGTCAACACTGAAGAAGACGACACTGTCACCCCCGTCCCCTTGATCGCTTCACCCGCACTGTTCCGCCTCGACCCGGGCAAACAGCAGATGGTCCAGATCAATCGGTTGCCTAACGACTTGCCGGAAGACCGGGAGTCATTGTTCTACTTCAATGTGCAGGAGATTCCCCAGCAGTTAGAAACCAACGCGAACCTCCTTAACATCGCCCTGCGCACCCGCATCAAGCTGTTCTATCGCCCTAGCCACCTGAAAAGCCGACCCGAAGAACACCTCAAAGCGCTGAAATGGTCGGTGCAGACACTCAACGGCAAGGCCAACCTGGTTGTCGACAACCCCTCGCCTTATCATTTCACCTTCAACCAGGTGCAAGTCGGTGCGCACAACCTGCAAGCGAGAGCGATGGTGGCGCCCTTCTCACAACAAATGTATCCGTTACCAGGCAAACAGCTTGCACCCGATACCAAGGTAACCTTCTCGATCATCAACGACTACGGCGCGACATCCGAAAAACTGACAAGCGATGTTCATCTTTAGGCGGATCAGGGGACCAATGTGAGCGAGGTTCGGAAACTGCCGCTTTCAGGCCATGTCTGACCGCCATCCAGGCTCACCGTGGTCCACACGAAGAATGTAATGTCCGCTTTCAGCGTATCAAAAAAGGACCGTGGCAGGATCAGCGTTCCCCCTTGCCCAAACCCGTCCAGCATTTCCGGCTCGGTGACTGCATGCTGATCGAGCACGATATGCTCCTGCAACTGGGACTGCGCGTCATAAGCGAATGCCCTGATCGTGACACGCTGGTCGGTACTGATGAGCCCCCAAGCGACTTGGGTAACATGAACACCCTCCCCTATATCCCTCAGGCTTAGATATTGAGTGCCCGCTTCTTCTATCTGAGGCCCCGGCGCAGAGGGCCTGAATACAGTCAGCCTGACCTGGCGCCTGGTCGACACATCGCCGCTGGCCAGGTAATACAGCGGTATGGTCTTGCCACTGTGGGCGGGCACATGCTTCAGCGGGACCAGAAAGCGTCGGGTACCAGGCGCACCCTGGATGGTCACAGCCCCCACCTGGCCTGGTTCGCCCCACTGCATCTGCACAGGCTCCAAGCTACCGACGCCAGCATCCTCCGGGATCCATGCTTCCAGATCTTCCTCTACCGAACCGGTCTCCAGCACAATCGTTTCGTCCTTACCCTCCGCCGCCGGCAGTTCGGGCCATGAGAGCGTGCGTGGAGCAGGCGTGGCTGCCACTGTCAGTTGCAGGAGAGCGGATGCGGCGCTCTGGTTGCCAGCACGATCATCGACTCGATAGTGCAGAAAGCGCGGACCATCTCCACGCTCACGAATCATTTCTCCGCCGTATTTCAGCTTCGGTAGCGTCCCCGCCGCCACATCAGCCTGGGTGAGGCTGAGCACATCAACCAGTTCGTCACTACCCAGCTGCCGGTCCCAGTAATAGCTGATGCGGTCACCTACCTGGGGGGTATCGTAGGCTGGCAACGTCGCCAACAACTCATCGCCGTTCTGTTCCAGGTACACCACGGTCACACCGCCGCTAACCACCTCGGGAGGCGGCTGCACCTTATTGTCGCTCGCCAGGATTGGGGCCTGGCGGTCGATGGTCAGCATAAGTGGGTCTGAGTCTTCAGGTACACCATTGAAGATTTTTACCTGGTATTTCAGAACAGGCTCGCCCTCCCCGAGCCGATTGGCAGGAACATGCATGATGAGGTCAGCGTCCGTGACTGGAACGGTGAATGTTCTTTGCTCGACGACATCAGTGTTCCAGAACAGCGTGAGCGTTTCCGGACCCAGGTCAGGGTTGCTGTTTGGCCACATCGGCACTTCGACCCGCAGTGGATCCTTCAGCGCACTGACAGGCAACAAGTTCATCTGCCCGCCGGGCACGTTTTCCAGCATCTGGGGGACACGCGGCGTTTTGTCAATCGACAGCCCCCGCCTACCGTCTGACGACCTGACCATAACCTTCAGCCAGGTACGAAGCTTTGTGAACCACCCCTGAGCATTGAGCATGATGCATGCCCTCCCGCAATCCCAAAAAAAGGGAAAGCAACGCTTTCCCTTGTTCAGTGTCACCAGCTGTAGTGCAAACCGACGTTAGCGCCCCAAGGCTGCTCGATCCGCTCACCGTTGCTGTAGTCAAAGTCGGCATGCAGCTGCCAGCGCTCAGCCAACGATACGGCGAGGCCAACGCCCAGCTCCCCCCGGGAGCCTGCCAGGTCGCTGTCGAACTGATGATCATTGACCTTGGCATCATTGTTAGTGGCAAACTCATGGGCATAAGCCAGGCGCACATAGGGTTGGGCGACGTGCCCGTTACCCAGGTCGAAGTTGCGCCCCACGGTCGCTCCCGCCTTGCCCAGCAGCGAACGGGTGTCACCGCCCTTGACCCGCAGACCATTGTCCAGGCTATAGCTCGCGCCCTCGATGCTCACCACCGACCACTGCGTATACGGTTCGATGAAGTACCCATCGCTCAGCGGGATATTACGGCCGAACTCCAACGAAGCGCCGAGCCCATGGTTGTTGAAATCACCATCACTGCGCTGGCCATCGCTCAGGTTGACCTCGGTGCTGTTATCGAACCGGTTGAACTTGACCACGCCATCGAAGTAGTAACCGCTGGCGGCATCCAGCCACGTTGTGTACAGACCCACGTAATAGCTTTTAACCTCTGCAGAAGCCCCCCGCGCCACATCCAGGTCAGAGCTGCTGTAACCCGCCAGTACACCGGCCATCCATTGCCCGTCCCCCAAGGGTAGGGGGGCGTCGGCGCCCAACGATATGCCCTGCTGCACCTGCGAGTAGGCCGCCCCCGAAGCCGGCGTGGCGTTGTACTTGTTGCCATAGGTGCGTATCCAGCCACCCGACTTGCGCTCATCCATTCGCAACTCGCCCATGCGCGTGCGCAACGTGCTCAATTCGCCGTACCACACGGTAGGTGCGGTGTTGAACAAGGCAAGGCTCGCCGCCGTCCCCGGGCTGATGACTTTGCGCGAACCATCGAGGAACCAGTCATTACCGCGCTGCGCGAGTTCGTAGGAGAAGGCGCCCAGGTCAACCGAGCCATTGAGCAACGAAAAGCTCGCATCCCCTGCACCTGCATGTACCAGGTGCAGCGAGTTCTGCTGGCTCGGCTCGTTGCCGCTACTGCCCACTTGCAACGTGTGGCTGCCGGTTGCGGTGCCTACCTCCAGAAAGTCGGTCTGGCCATTGGCAAAATCGGCATCCATGATGAAAGTACCGTTGCCACTCAGCGTGCCCAGGGTGAGGCGCTGGTACTGCCCTGGCTCACCAAAGCGCACCGAGCCACCGTTCATCGCCATGCTCCCCACCTGGCTGTCTTCCACCATGTTCCAGCGTGCCTGGCTGTTCAGCGTAAGGCCTGCAACATTTTCCAGGCGGCCGGTAAGGCTGGCCTGGTTCTCCAGGGTCAAGTTGGCAGTGGAACCCGCTTCGGCGACTACATCCCCAAGCAGTTGGGTGGCATCGACGCGCATGTTGGCCGTCGAGCCGCCCGCCACTTGCAACAGTACATTGTCACCACCCACCAGGGTCGAGCCCGGGCCAACCACGATATCCGCCGTCGCCGCCGGTAACGTATCGCTGCCCACGACGATCGCCGGGCCCGTCAAACCTTCCACTCGGCTATTCACCAGGGTCACCTGCGCCGTGCCGCCAGCGGCATCGCCAAACAAGCGGATGCCCGCGCCACCGCCGGTGAACACGCTGTCCTGCGCGGTAAGTTTGCCATTACCGAACAGGTCCACCACCGCTCGGCTACCGTCCCCCACAAAGGTACTGCGCAGCACTGTCAGGGCCGAGTTCGAGGATACATAGGCCCCGCCACTGGCCCCTTGTACATGGCTATCGGTGACCAGGGCCGAAGCCCCGACAGTGCCGTCCTGCAACAGGCGGATGCCGTACAGGTCCGACTTGATGGAAGCGCCCCCCTGCACTGTCGCGCTGCTGCCAGCCATCAGCCTGACGCCGTCGTGGGCACCGGTCGCGTTGATCGAGCCGCCCGTCATGCTAAAGGTCGAGCTCGATCGCGCTACCACATAGTCGATCGTGGCGCCCGTGGCGGTCAGTGACGCGCCATCGCTCAACAGGTAGTCGTCGACTGGCGTCGAGGGGCCAATCACCCGCTCCCCCGAGACCGGCGTCGTGGCCATCGCCAGCGGGCTCAGTGCAAGCGCCAGGGGCGCGAACACGGCCCAGGCCAATGCCTGCGTCGTGTGGGCAACAGGACGATAACTGCTTGGGGACATTGGGTAACACCTCTTCTGCTGGAAAACTCGCGACCCAGCTGGGCAGGCCGCAAGAAAAGACGGCAAATCTACTCAAACCAGCCGACTAGTTATGTCGGAAAAGTCTGAATTCATCATTGCAATGAGGCGTCAGCTATTATTTTGGGGGCGGTTGAACGCTACTGGGCATGGGCCCCAAACACCATGCATGGCAATTTTTTGCTCAATGACCTCAGATACGATCAGCGCATCCAAACCTTGTTCGCGCAGGGAAGGGTCTTCGAACTCGTACCAGCTAAACGCCCGTCCGGTGTGGTCATCATCATCAAACTCATACAGAGGCAGGATGTAATCTTCGTACGGTTCAACCCGCCAGATGAAGCCGCTTGGTGGGTATTCTGTTCCGAGCTTGATCTCTTGCTCCCAGGACAGAACTTCCACATCCCCGGACTGGGCATGCAGCAGTTTCCAATGCATTGTCACCAGATGATTCTCTTTCAGGCCATATTGGCTAAGGTCCCCGACCTTGACCCTTACCGCCGCTGGCAAACTCGGATCAGCAGGGTCTACAAGCGCCTCGCAGGCCAGCCACCCCGTGTCACTCACACCTTCGAACCCAGGCGCGTCCGGATGCACCACAACTGCGCTCACCGTTACGCTTTGGTTCTTGGAGGCAGGCTTGTTCGGAACGCCAGCTCGGGTAATCTCGTAGTGCACGGGCACGGTGGTATTACCGGTTCTCTGGATGTAACTCCACAGAATTTCCGCCGTGATGTTGTCACCCGCGCTATCGGTAGCCTTCACCTGGTAGTCAGCTTGCGTGATGTGGGTATTGCCCCAGTAGAACTCCATGAGGTCATGCTCTTCCAGCCCCTCATACAAGTCGACTTTCAACGTCGCGTTCAGGCGGTCATCCACGGGGAGCAACTCGTTTGCCTGGTTCGATTTTGCGCCGTACACACTGCACAGGGGGAGCCGCGAGTTGATCGGGTCTGGCCAATCCGGGTCTGGATCGGTACCAGGGTCCACCGGCCCGAAGGTTTCAAAGTTGACATTGACGTCTATTGCCTTGGAGCCGCGCGATTTCCCACCCCGCAAGACCTCATAGCTCACATTGACAACCTGGGTACCCAGGACGTCCTCGTCATACTCACCCCTCAGCACCGTTGGGTCGATGCTAAAGACCACAGGGAAATTCTGCCCTTCTCCAATAGGTCGCATTTCGAGTGGCGTCGCCCCCCAGCTCACGCTGATCTCGTCGGTAGACTTCCAGTTATCGTATTCCAGCACATGCACCTGAACACCCTGCTTGGCATCCAGCCGATCAATCAGATCATCGGCAGCCAATGGCACCTCAGGTAACTTGAGGTTCGCCGGCATTGCCCCCAATGCCACGACAACCGACATCGGCTTGGACACTCGACTGATGTTACCGGCCTTGTCCACAAGCACGTACACCACGAACCACTCACCGTCGCCGCCCGCCTTGATCAGCGTATCAGGGATGGGAAGGCTCTGATTTGCGGCGGTGACTTCGACATTGTCAACCGGGGGGATGTTGTCAATATTCTCGGGCACACGGTCGAGCCAGTAATAGTAGACAACATCCTTGGGGGCACGGTCTGGGTAATCCGGAAGAATGGCACTGACCGAACTTACGTTGCCATCAACTACTTCAACAATAGGAGGCACCGCGTCAGGTGGGTTGTCCAGGTTCGGAGGCATGCGGTCGAAAATCAACGTCAACGGATCGGAAGGTTGTGGGATGCCCGTGTTGAATGGAGTGACCACGAAAATGAAGTTGTGCTGCCCATCTGCGCCGTATTCATCCGCGTCTTTCTCCAGTACCACGCGAAGTGGAAAATCACCCGCTTGGTCCTGGTTAAAGGCTCCCGAGAAGATATCCTGCTCGAACTCTCCTATACGGTGATAGACGGTCAGGGCATCCTCGCCAGCATCTGGGGATGGCAGGCCCCATTTGGGGATCGAGATCGCAAGCTCTTTGGCCGGGTCTTTCAACACCGATGCCTTCACTGTGAAGTCACTTGGATCCGCCAGCACATCATCAGGCTTATCCACACCAGGCCCGACCTTGATCACTGGCGCCTTGCGAACCTTACGGGCCTCCCGGCGAACTCGCTGGGCTTCCGCAAATGCTTCCCTCGAACTTTTCATTGCGATCATCTCCTTAGTCAGGGGCCGAAACCAGCCACCACAAACCTGCCGATGAACACTATTGAACGCGCCGCAAGTTACAACTACAACTGGCATTTTTATCAGTTTGACAGTGCGCGTTATACGCACTACCGCCCTATAAAAAAGAAAAAACCTGCACAGTGACCAAGATGCCTCTCAGCCACCGTGCAGGTGAGGAACCGCTTATTCAGATGATGTTGCCTGCTCTTTCTCCGTGGGCGCCGCCACCGCACTCGCGCCCTGACTGGCCAGGCGGTCAAGGGGATCGTAACCGTACAGCGCGTACTCACCATCCGGCAGATCGACACGCTCCAATTGCCCCAGGGCGTTGTAAGTCAGTGTGCGCCCCTGCTCGTCATTGGTCAGGTTACCGTCACCGTCGTAATGCAGTTCGACGGTGGTACCGGCGCGGGTGATGCCGGTCAACTGTGCCGGGTCCAGGGGGTTGCCGAACAAGTACTCTACCGAACTCTTGTCTTCTCCCCCTGCGCCATCGGGCGACCACGTTTCCAGAAACTTGATATTGTCCAACTCATCGAAGGTAAACTCTTGTGCAGCAATGACCTTGCCGTAGTGATCAACCGGCGACAGCTCACCTTCACATTCGTAATACTCCAGGCGTGCACGCACGTCATACCAGTAGTTTTCCCTGCGCAGGGTGGCGCCGTCCCCGGTTTTCAAATGGCGTTCAATCAGCGCATCGGCAGCGTCATACTCTTGTTCGAGCACCTGGACTTCATCCTGCAACTCGAAACGGCGCTCGATTTCGCGGTCGAAGTCATCGTAGGTCAAGAAGGTGCCCAGGCGCTGTGCACCGTCGGTGGTCACATAACTTTTCGTGCGCCCCAGTTCGTCGTACTCGAACTGCGCCTGAGTGGTGCCAAGCTCGGTGCTGATCAAACGCCCCGTTGAGTCATATGTGTAAATCTGCGCGCCACCCAATACGTCCACATAGGCCAGCTCCCGACCGAGTAGACTGTAGTTGTACTGCATGGTATAGGTCTTGGCTTCCGCCCCGTCCTCGCGCACCGTGCGTTTTTCCACTTTCATCTTGCCCGTACTGAAGTAATCACGCTGCAGCACCGTCTGGCCATTTTCCTTGCATTCTTCCAGGCGTGCATTCAAGGGGTTGTAGATGAAGTTGAGGTCGCTGTTACTCACGCGACGCTGGGTGGGTTCCTCACCCAACTGCGGCTTGTAAACGTAGTCGATCCGTGCATTGCGCGGGGTGATCACCCAGCTTGCCTGGCGGTGGCCCGGCAGGTAATGCATCACTCGCTTTCGCCCGCCGGTCTTGGACTCGATCATGCGGTCCAGGCCGTCGAAACGCTGCTCACCCAACAGCTTGCCATTTACCGCAATACTGGTCGGCAAGTCTTCACCACTGTGCTGAGCGTACTCGCGATGTACCGTGCTGCCATCGGCCAATATTTTATCGACCACGCGGTCAAACACGTCGTACACCGAACGCTCCGTCGCACCACGGGCATCGATCTCCCGCACGTTGCGACCCAGGCCATCGTAGAAGTACCGATGGCGGCTGATTCGCTTGCCTGTGGTATCCACCCGTTGTTCTTCGATCGGGTGGTCGAAGGTGTTGAGCCATTGCATCGTCTTGCCCCCCTTGATCTTGCCATCGGGGGTTTGCTTCCAGCTGGTGCGCAATGCCTGCGGGCCGTCCGCGAGCGTCTGGCCTGGGCGCAGCCCATTGGCATGCCGGGGCGCTTTGCGTGGGCTGTCGACGGCGAGTGCCTGCGCACTGGGCGATGAACCAATCAGGTCGGTTCGCTCCACGATCATCACGCCGTCGGCACCGATCTCGGCGTACTGTTGATTCCAACCGTCATACTTGATGGTTTTGGGCAATTCCAAGGTGATGCGCGTTACCGGTCCGCCTGGGTTGTCAGGATCGATTTCGTCCATCCAGTCAAACTGCACTTCCTTCACCAGGTTGCCGAACACATCGTAGTCGGCGGTGTAGTTGGTACGGAATTCGACCTTGCGCTTTTCATCCTGGGCGTCAGCGTCATGCCGCTCGGTCTTGACCACCCGACTCATCCCATCGAGCTCGGCCCGCGTGGCCACACCTTTGACGTCGACTTCGGTTTGTCGCGCCAGCTGCCCGTCGGTCGCCACCAGGGTATAGCTGTAGCTTCGCGACGCTGTGTACTCAGGTTCTCTGGGCGCAACGGTTTCCTTGGTGACTCGACTCAACTCGTCGTATTCGTATGCGATTTCCACCTCGTTGTCGTCGAGATTGAGCAGCGGCTGGTTGATCAGCACGCACTGGCGCAGCGTAATCTGCTTGGTCGAGTTGCGCGGCTCCGCTTCGCCCTCGACCGGCTCACCGTCATCGAAGCCGATCACTGTCTGCAGCGTTTCCAGCACGGTACTGTTGTCGAGGGTGTCATATTCGAATTCAGTCAAAGTCATGGCCTCTGGCTTGCCATGCATGACGACTGCCTGAGCCTGCACTCGGCCGTGAAGCAGCGAATCAGAGGGGTTCGCGATGTACTCGAACGTGGTGTCACGCACGGTCGTTTGCATCGACAGCCACGCATTGGCTGGCAGCTCGATCAGCTTCTCCTGCTTGGGCTGCAACCAATATTCCCCCACCTTTCGCCGCAGTGTTCGCTGGCGTGACGGTAAAACCGAACCGTGACGGCCATAGCGGTAGTTCGTGCGCAAAATGGGCGCCGGTGGTTGAGCCTCGAACCCGGGCGATGGATAGACCGTGCGGTTTTTCAAGTGCCGTACGAAGCCGTGCGGGTCTGGCGGGCAATCCTCCTCGTTGTCTCCAGGCTGGTAGTACTCGCTGACCGTTCGCACACCATTGGCCTGAACCTCCAGCGTCTGGTTGCCGGCATCGTCATAGCCGTATTCGCGCACCTCGCTTCGTTGGCGCGTCGAATCGTGGCGCATTCGCCATTGCTCGGTAACCTGCTTGGGTAGCTGGAAGTAAGGCGGTTGCAGGGCGAACTCTACGTTGGCGTCGCCGTGGTAGGCCGTAGTGGTCTGCGTCACGTACCATTGCTGTTCGGGTGCATCGGCCTTGTCGTAATCGAGCACGTCACCCAGTTGTTCGGTTACCTGCCGGGTCATCAGATGATGGCGGTCATACGTGCGGACGATCTGGCGCACGACCTCATCTTGTACAACCAACTGCTCGGTGCTGGAATACACGTACGACGCGCCAACTTGATAGAGGTTGTCCTCCCCCTCCCTCCAAGAGGCTGAGCTGTTCCCGCCCATGAAGTTCTCGGCGCTGTAGGTATACTCCGTTTCGATCAACTTCTGCCCGCCCTGAGGGTCAAGCACGTGGCGCTTCACCCGCGGCAGCCGTTCGACAGGCGCACCCGCTGGCAACCGATGGCCGGCATTATCATAGGTAATGGTCTCGACGCTGCCGGTCGGCGCGGCCACGCGCTGCAGACAGGTCATGTTTTGCGTGCTCGCGTCCTTGAGGTAGTCAAACCGCCAACTGCCTTGGTCCTGGGTTGGCAGTACCACTTTCCTGACGTCCCTCCCGGCCAGTTGCACCGAGTAGGTCGCCCGTGACGGGCCGGTCTTCGCTCGGGTGGCCACATGGAAGTTGTAACGGTCGCGGTTAACGTATTCCACCTCCAGCAAGGATTTACCGGCCATGTCCTTTATGGACTTCAGGCACTTGTGAGTAGTGTCCGGTGGATCGGCGTAGTCCAACTCGATCCAATGCCCACTCTGTGCATAGACACGATGGGGCAGCGCCACCGGTTTGCCATTACTTGAGCGGACACGCAGGTGTTCCACCTGGCCAGACTTGTGCACCACCCGATAATTATTGTCGTCGTCACGGTAAAACTTGAAACTTACGAGTTTCTGTTCATCGATGACCGCCGGCTGGCTAGTGATGCTGGAAACGACGAACTGCTCGCCCGTATACAAATACAAGGTGCGGGTCAGGGGCATGTATTGGCTGAGGCTCATGTTCCAGCCTTTGCCATAACCACTGTCTTCGGTATTCAAAGGGTTGAAGGCCAGCTGCACAGGCAGTTCAGGCCCCTGTAAATGGTTGGCTGGCACAGTGGGTAACTTGAGTGTAACCGTATATTGCCCCGTACGCGGATCGACACTGTTACTGATGAAACTCATGAAATTGAAGGCGTTGGAATGCACAACCGATGTGACTGTCATCGTATTGATCTCTGGGAATTCATGTTCGGCGGTGGCTTGCCAAGGCAAGCCACCGCCCTGTGGCTTCAGCTAGCGGCTACTGCAGATCAAGCATGAAATGGTTGCGATTCAGCCCGACATACATCACTCTCAGATAATGGCGATTGCCTTCCTGATCGAGCAGACTGAACTTGAACGGACGTAATAGGGTAGGCCGCACTTCTTCCTCGAAATCGTACAAGGGGTCAAGGTGATGCTCCAGTTGGTGCCGAAAAGGGAAGTTTATTATCCGCGTCAGGCTGATCATCAAGGCATTATCATGGGGAGCATAATTCGGGTGCAATGCCTTCAATGGCACACCACGATGTGCTGACATGAGAACCAGCTGGGGATCATAAATCATCTCTTCGTTCGAGTTTCCAAATACGTAGCCGCTGTAACTGCACAGCGTGTCCTCGTATTCCTCGGTCTCCCAGCGCATCACTGACAGGTTATCATCCGTCTCGACCCTTATCTCCACGAAGTAGATGACATTCAGCTCCCTCGTGAGATGTTTCAAATACCAGTAGTCTACCGTTAGGGTTTTATAGCTGAACGCATCACCCCCATGCTCCGCGCCTTCATGCTCGACCCGAACAGGTTGCTTAGACCAGTCAAAAGCTTCGATGGCAACCCCCGGCCGCATGATGCCTGTTACCTTCACCTCGCCATCTTGGTGACTTATTCTTTGCGAGTGTTGCCACTGCCCGCCCAACCCCGCTTTTTTGAACTGAGCGTATATAGTGACGTCCTGCGTAGCAGTGGTTTGGAGCCAGAAGTGTCTGATCAACTCGCCTTGTTCTTCTGTAGGTGCGCCCCCCCGAACACCCCCCGGCTGCGTTTTCAACTTCGGGTTTTTTGTACGGCGCACCACCCAGGTTTCTGGCTTATCCCCTGGCTCGATACCCTCATCCACGAAGTCTAACTGACCGCCTCCTTCCAGATAAAAACCGAACGTTCGCATATCGTCTTCGCCGATCGGTTCAACAATCGAATCCCCCTGTTCGGTGATAATGCTAACTTCCACCTGAATTTGCTGCATGCCGTTGGCGAAGCACCTAGGCGCCGATAATGTCCTGAGCGTGAAGTTCGATAGCGCCTTCCAGCCTGATGCGATTGACGACCGCGTGCCAGTACCCATGCCATCTTCGCCATGTTCGACAATGGCGTACCCGAAAGCCATGCCCATCAAGTCTGCCATCACCACGCTTGCTGAAGACTCCGGCTTGAGCGGTGGGGTGTACAGCCCGTCAGGTGTGATCTCACCCTCGCCGACCACTGTCCATTCAATTTTAGCTTCCTGCAGGGTGGCTGGTGGCGTCTGACCCGCGGCCAACAATGCCTCGCGCCAATTCAAGGAAGAGAACTGAATGGGTGCTTGCGCGTTCTCGCGGGGCACATGAAAGGGCTCAACGTATATGGCAGCAGCCGTGTTGACGATGACCACACACGCCTCGGCGGACGACTGAATACCTTCGTTGTCGTACCTCACACGAATTCGCTGACGCTGAATACCCGATGTGTGTTGTGCCGTGTAGGTGAATGTCGCCTTGTTCCCGTTTTTATCCAACTTACCCAGTTCTTCGCCTTCGAGCGACCAGTCTACGGCCGCACTACCGCTCACGACGAACTCGATGGGCCCGTCACCGTTTGACCAGTTCACGGTCTGTGGGGCAATGGTCAGGGGCTTGTCGGTTTCCACCACGAGTGCGGATGCAACCAAGGATTCGTCATCGTCCAAAGCATGACCCGTCACCAGTATCATCTGTGTCGGCCTGGCGAAGCTTTCCCGGGCAGTCGCTTGATAAAGGCCGCCATTCATCGTGCCCGTCGCCCCCGGACGGAATAAATTGCGCGCCTGCCATTCAACCCCCCCGCTGCCGCCTGACATAGCGAACGGCTGTTTCATAGCAGCCCCCAGCGTGGAGATGGCAGGCTGCACTTCACGACTGAGCGCGCCACGCGCCAGCGCCCCGAAACTTACCGAGGCATCAGCCAGCAGGTGGGTTTCACTCAAGGCCACCCTACGGTCATTTCCCAGCGCTAACGAGCGCACTACATCGGCGGGCTCGCCCAGCTGGAGTTCCTGCATAATGGGTGGCGTAAGCAGCATGACGTCGGTGCTGGCTTCATTGGGCAACGGATAAGGGTAGGGTTGCGACGGCATATTACCCCCCTTGAAGTCCACGCCTTTTTGCATGAACACTACCAGTGCACCATCACCCTCAAAGCCTGGGGTTGCCGCCCATGGCGCGGGAAGGGTTATCAAGGCCCCCTTGCGCAGGTCCAACGGCTCATAGTTGCGCAAGTTGAACGAGCCCATTTTCAAAACCCTGCGCTCTTCGTTCTGTTGAACCAGCCACTGGCCCAGGCGTTTGCCAATTTGGGTGCGTTCGTAGTTGTCTAAACCAAGGTTGCAGATATAACGACTGGCCTGGGCGATGTCGATCACGATCTCTTGCTTCATGCTGATCGGGTCTAACCGCAGTTCGAATTTGCACTGCGCCTCCAGGTAGAAGCCCTGTGTTTCGCGAATAGTGAAGCTGCGATGCAAACGAGGCGGTTGGCCGGCCAGCTGAAGCCGGTAGCGGAAATCGCCAGCCAATAGGTTCATGCGTACGGTGACGAGCCGGTCTGTCGACACAGCGCCCTCGAACGATACGTGTGCTGCGCCCAGGACCAATCCCTCGATCTCGATTATCTGCTCACTGCCTTCATTGATCGAGAAGGCATCATCAAAAGGCTCGAGATAAGTCAGTTTGCCCAACGACTGCAAGTAGTGGTCCTGCAGTGAAGTATTCAACGCCTTGCGGCTGAGCGCCATCACGGCGCCCCAACCGAAGAACCGATCTTCCTCACTTAACCGCTGTAAAAGCGCCGATGTAGAGAACGGATTCATAGGTCACGCTCCTGCAAGTTCAGTAATGTAGCGAGGGGGAGTGGAATAATGACGAAGTTCCAAAATGGGATGAAGCCGGTGTCATAAAACGCAGCCACGGCAATATAATGCTCCCCCCCGGCGGCCGGCGGGGTGTACTTTCCAGACTGGCTCAAGTCGCCCTTACCACTCAGCTTGTACCAATTGGCAGGCGACAGTTCCATCTCGCTGCCGTCGTTTTTTGTCCCCCAAAAGGAAAATTGTATTCCGTCCTCCTCTTCGGTGTATCTGAAGAAGCAATTGGGTGTGGCCAGTTTTGGAAGAAACATTTCGCATACGACTGGTGGACCGTCGCCCTGTTTGACTTCTATTCTGTCGATGCGAATCGCTTGGTCCAGCTCCTCATTGCTATCATCCGGGAACTCTATTGGGGCGTAATAGACGCGTGCATCCTGAACGTCGGCATTTTCATCCAGCTCCAACCTACCGCCGGCATTGCCGGAGAGAGTCCAATCAAGTGCCTGCTTGTTGGCGCTACCGGCCCAGACCACATACCCTGCATCAGGGTCACCAGGTAGGGTCAAGTTGACCGTGTTGACCATAGGGAATACCGAAACCGAAGAGGCAACCACATGGACCATGGCCTTGGCGGACCAGTCGCCTTTGCTGGCCGTTACAATCACTCGCCGGTAAGCGAAGTTGAAACTGGCCGCCGTTGGGGCTCGATAGATACCGTTCTCGATTGCCCCCACGTATTCTTCACCTGTCGGGTCACCCTCCAGCGCGGCCACGGACCATTGCACGCCCTCCAAGGGAGGGATCACCTCGAAGGTAAAGGTGCCATTGGCCACCACGACGGGTTCATTGTTAGACAGTCGGTTGGTTGTCAGCTTCGGGGCCAGGTCGCCCAATGCCGTCAAGTCACCGGGCTGATAAATGACGCGAGGCTCCACCACCGAATCGTCTGCGAACAGAAGGCCATTGAGACGGAACGCGTCAATGGAAAGTGAAACGTCTTCGAGTTCCTCAGCAAGTTGTTCCAGCCGCATGACAGGTAATTCATACGTTGCGAGGAAAGCGTCCAACTCCGATTTTAGATCATCGTGCCCCGTTCCGCCTTGGGTCTCAGTTGCGAATTGTTTCTCAACGTCAGTTTGAATCCGGATCACAGAGCGTCCGGCCTGATCTTTATCTAGCACTGGAGTGAACCTGCACTTTAAGTTCCAGTCAATCAGAACGGTAGCTTCATACTCATACTCTATCCACCCGCCCGCTGAAAAAACTGTTTCGGCCGCAAGCCCCCGCGTCTCGACACGGCCGGCCCACCGTATCTCCATCGCACCATTGACCAACGAGAAAGACCATGGGTCGCGACTGACAAAGGGAATTTCAACACCCTCTACCCCCGCGACCGGCCCCGTCCCAGGTATAACTATGGGTAATTTACTTTCACTATCAACCCCCCCTTTCGTAGCCTCGTACCGCATGAACTTTCCTGCGACGACACTCTGATATTCGAGCGTCTCGAACATTTTTAAACCTTTTATCGTCTTGAGCAGCATACGGCTGACGACCTGCTCAAAACTAATAACCAAATTACTTGAAAAACCCTCCGGCAAAAAATAGGGCAAGCTGCCTTCCCCAGAGGGGATGTCACCAGATCTGTCATCCAAACCAATGAGCAGCAGCACCTCACCATCACCAAAATTATCGGCGCCACGTACAGCCGCACCGCGCGCCGGCCGCGTCAAAACTCGAAAATCCCCAGGTTGTAAAGCGTCCTCGGGGTTCGGGCGCAACTCACCCAACGTGAATTTTTTCTGGGAATCCTCCAGTGTTTTAAACCATTCAAGAAGGTGTGCGCCCAGTTTACCTTCTTCGAATCGAGTATCGACGCCGGTGAAAAGAAACTCCGTGGCTCCATTGCCTGCCAGGTCAAGCTCCACCGAGCCCTCATTGGTCACATGTCCAGGCGCATTCACTAAAAAAATAGTCATCGTCATGATAGGCCCGACAAGGCCATCAACAAAGCCTAAACGTTTAATCTGGGCGCGCTGGATCCCTTGCGTATTTGAGGTCTCGTAAACAATGCCCCCGACAGCTCGCATCATGCAGCGGGCTCGTCCATCGGTAAGGGTGGCCCCCTCAAACCGCAGGCGCGGTGAGTCGAATTGTACATCGCGCAAATAATGCACAGTACCTCCCGTCCCCACAAAACTATCGTAAGGCGGAATAATCGATGCTGTATTGAAGCGAGAGATATACTCTTGCAACAATAGGTAGTTGGTCTTGTCACGGTCAAACGCAGCGATCACGTCCCATCTAAGCGTTTTGGGCTCCGCCGCCATTTCCTTCAAAAAATCGTCCAACGATTGCTTGCTCATTTAGCTATTCTCCGTTGACAACAGATCTTTCTATGCTTGTTGGATACACAGAGTCGGGGTCAATCTCTGATCATTACCCTGCCATTCGGCAGTACGTGGAATGATTCGCCGTCATCGAAACTGATCGTTGCCCACAAGTGCAGGTCAGTGTCGCTCTTTAAGTTTTTCACGTCCGCCAGAGGAACCGTCGCTACCACCATCTCTTCTTTAACATCATCAACTTCAACTTTCACGGCGTCACGTATGGTTCTTTCGTAAGTAACACCAGTCGTCAGCATGCCGGTGACCTTTAGGGTCACTGTGTTACCCACCGCCATGAATGGCCAGACAGGCAGCACAATGTTAGGGTCTGTCACTAATTTCTTTTTAGAGAGTTCGCCGTTTGATTCCGCATCATCACAGAACGCCGGATGGTATCCACCTGGCGGCACTGGCTGTATTCTTAACTTCAACGCATCCGAAGTGAGTTCGCCCTCATTGGTAACGAGGGTGTAGGTCACCGGAAAGCGCTTGAGCGAACTCGCATTGTTCAGCTCCATGTTGGCCGCGATGTAGTCGGGGGGTATCGTGAAGAGCAAAGGGGCTGTTGGGTCGTCAGGCTCTTCGACCGTCACGTTGCCGGCGTAGGCATTGCCTTGCCAGTTCACTTTGATGCGGTCCCCTTCCCTTACCCCACTGCTAGGGACTTGTACCTTGGCCCCCATCTCGAACTGGGTGGCGGACCCCACAGCTCCGTCGTCCTCCCCCGTGGTATCGATTACGTTCGGTGGCAAAAGGTGCCCGCGCACGCGCTCGACCTTGAACGACAACGGCTGCGAATTTACCGCCCAGCCCTGGCGCGCAATCTGGAAAAACACGTCAACGTCATCGCCAACACTGACGTCCAGTGACGCGGGGCTCACGCCGAACTGCATGACGCCATTCGGCTGGCTGCTAGCATCCAGACGCTGCACCATGACGTGGCGGTTATCCACCGTGTCGCCTAGCCAGTGGCAGAGCACTACGTCACCGGCTTCGGCGCGCACGGGGCACTTAGCCTTTATCACAAGCCCGGTCTTGAAGGCCTCCGGGTCCAGCACACCGCCCGAGAAACCCACGATCTCCATGGCCGGCAGGTAGGGTTCGGTGGCAGCGACCTCTAGCACTTCGAACGTTTGAGTCGGCGAGCGCAGCGCGATTTTGCTGCCCTTCAATATGATGGTGTAGTGAAGGTCGATGCTACGGCCTTTAAAATCACGCAACTGGCTCCTGGGGATCGAGCCGCTCAGCACAGCCGCTGCACCACCTTCTTTAGGTGAAACGTTGAACTCCTTCTGAACTGGCGAGCCGCTATCGTCCTCGCCATTGAGCACCACCTTGACCACATCACCTATTTGCAAGGCCTGGTAGTAGGGGATAATCACGGTGGCACCCGAACCCAGCGTACTGTAATCAATAACACGATCATGGGATTCGAGCACTTGCACCACCGGCAGTTGCTCATTCCATTCGGGTCTTTCGACTAAACCCACCAAACAGTGCAGCCGCAGCGACTCAGGTTGCTGGGTACCCTCCCAATCAAGCACCTGATAGGAATAAAACGCCGCCCCACCCCTGGCCCACAGAAGTGTCTCTTTTTTGATCTGCACCCGTTGGCCCAGCACCGGATCAGGATTAAAGACCGGGGTGGCCGAGTCGATGTCGTCGAACGGCAGGCCCTGCCCATCCGTGCCTCGCCATTTCACGGTGATGGTATCGTTATTGTGGATTCCGGGATAATTGACATAAGTATCAAGATCCCCCTCCAACGCATCCACATCGATTTCACGTCTGTCCGTCAATGTGGGAATAAACGGCAACGGCGGATTGATCGTTTGGGCGCGGGTAGCGGCACGCCCGCCGTTTCTCTGATTTTTCAGGCTCATGCAGTTGAACTCCACAGGTTTGAAGTCTTTTTTACCCCGTGATTCAACACCTGCCTACTAGCAGAAATAACAGGTAGCGGCTGATACCCCGGGGGGCAGCGAGCAGCAGGTACCTAGTATTTCTATCAGGTGCGCGAATGAGCGCGTGCTTTTACTCTCCAGATTCGTAGCACTCGACACGCGGCGGAGCGACCACGGCGCCACCCGCAGTTCAGGCTTATTACTTCGATAGCAAGCCCCCGTCAGGAGACATATCTATGTTATTCAACCCACCCGCAAACCCCCTGCTCATACGAAGCCTCATGGTGCTAGCCCTTGCCACGGTCAGCACCGTGAACAGCAACTTGGTACACGCCACCACGCCCACCAGCACAGTCCCGGGGACCATCACGTTGTATGGCAAAACAGGGGACATTTCAGACCCTGAAAACGACAGTAATAGCCACTGTGTTATTGAGGTTCTGCCCGGTGGCACTGGCCGAACAGTTGATTACATGCTCAGCAACCCAGACTCGAAATGCTTTCAATTGCGGGTTGAAAGTATCTCAATGGAGCACATGCCGCCTGCCACGCAGGTGCTGCTGACGGACGATTACTTTTGCGACACCACGCTGGGTGACGATTACCAGCCGAAACTTGATCCTAGCACGAACAAGAACTTCTGGATCAAGCTAAAAACCGGAGCCGACGGTTCCATACTTGCAAAACGAAGTATCAGCGGACTGAACACGAAAGGGTTCCTTTACAACCAAGCAGAGGAAAAAGTCACCAAAGGCATACAATTGGTGGACATGGCCCTGTCGGGCTCCCCCCAGGAAATGACCCACACGCTATCCTGCGTGCGCGTCATAACTTCCAGCAACAAGGATACGAAATTTGGAGAAATCTTAACGCTTGGAAAACAAGAATGGACGTCCAAATGGAGAGAAGGTGATGAAGATGCTGCGCCGAGGAAGGAGTGCGCAAAAGGCGTCATGTCCGGGCGTTATCACTTGGGCAGTGAACAAGGTGATACTATGCACAAGTGTGCTGAGTTCAATACAGCTGTAGCCATTGAAAGAACGCCGTGGTCAACTATGTTTCGCGAATGCGGTATTCCCTTGAGCGGCGCTTACGTCAGCGACAAGGGCAGATACCAGGACTGTAATGAGGCTGACGTGACTGATTGGGAAAGTTTTGAGTACCGCTACTTCACCTGCCCTGTCGACCAAGTCATGGTTGGCCGCGGCCACGCCTATCAAAAATACGACGATACCGATGATACCGGTGCCGACGTAGGCGATGAAAACGGGCGTACTGACTACCGATGTGCAAAGCTTTATGAGGGTGTCGTATCCGAAAGTAATCGGATCAGTGTGTTGCCAGGTAAATGGACCGACCCCATAACCGAGGACGGCACTGACCATCATGGTGATAAGCATGATGGTTATTTTAACTGTCCTGCAAACGAGGTGCTGGTAGGCCGTGCCCACCGCGGTGACGAAAGGAACTTAACCCGTTATCAATGTGCCAAGTTGCGCTTGCCCGCTCATTAATCCATTCACCAGGGTAAACTACCATGATCGCCACCTCGTCCGCGCACTCCAATGCGTTCAACTTTCTCGGTTTCATGCAAGGCGGAGTTGATCCGCGCACCGGCCAGTACACACTGGGCATCGAACTGCCCAAAATAGTCGCCAACAACCTGATCGGCCCTAACTTACCCCTTGCACTGAACTACAGCCCGTTGCAAGATGAAGACCATGGCTATGGATCAGGCTGGAGCATCAACCTCAGCCGCTATGATGTCAGTAGTCGGGCCTTGTCGCTCATCAACGGTGAAAGCTATCGTGTGACCAGCGTCTCATCCAAACCTGCTTATATTCATGAGCAGAAAATTGTGAGCTTCGAGTTTTACAAAGACGACGAATTCAACTACCGCGTCATTCATCGCTCGGGCATGATTGAACACCTGCGCACTTATTCTGAAAATGGCAAGCAAATTGCGCTGCCGTATCGAATCTATTCCTCGACTGGGCACTGGGTCGAACTCACCTACGAGGCCAAACCTGAAAACAGAAATCACCAGTGCCTAAGCGAAGTTCACGATGCAACGGGCAAGCGCCTGTTATGGGTGGAATACCAGAGCGTCGACCGCTACAGCATCCATTTGTACCCGGACGATAACGCCAGCACTTATGTGGTCTCGCTCAAAGCACGCGACGTCAGCGAGGTCTTGCTACCCGATGACCGCGGTGCGAAATGGCGTTTCGGCTATCTCAAAGATGCCTCTACCCAGAACATGCAGTGCTTGCAGACCATACACACGCCTAGCGGCAGCTTCGAACACCTTAGCTATGACAATGCAGGCCACCTAATGCCCAAAGGTAGCCCCATACCCAGGCTGCCCAGGGTCGAAACACACCAGGTGAACCCGGGTTTCGAACAGCCTGCAATGGTGACCCGTTACAGCTACTCCGCAGAAAATTTCATGGGCGGAAATAGCAACATGCCTTGGACGGAGGGGGAAGATACACTCTTCAAGCTACCAGGGGTTTATACCTACAGCTCCTCGCAACTACATGAAGTAGGTGGTGAGCTGGTTCGAAAGGTCACTCGCATTTACAACCGCTACCATCTGATGACCAAAGAGATTACCGAAGAGTTCGGCCGGGTCGCTCAGCCAGTAGCGCCGCTGGATGGCACAGCCGCAGAGCCGAAGGACGACTGGCACATCCGTGAGACCGAGACGTCATACCACGAAAACCCGAACGTGGAGTTCGCCCTGCAGCCTCGGTACTACCAGGCGCCAAAGTTCGTTGTCGAGCGCTGGAAGCTAAAGGACGATCCCACTCAGCTGCGCCAGGAAGTCACCACAACCCTGTACGATGACCACGGTAATCAGACCCTGGAGCTACAGCCTGACGGTGTGTTTACCGTCAGCGAATACTACGAGGCCGGGGAGCAGGATGGCTGCCCTGCAGACCCGCTAGGCTTCAAGCGCAGCCTCGCCAAGCGCACGGTGTACCCATCGGGGACACAGCCACCCTCCTGGGTCCCGCCCGAGGACATGCCCGCCACCGTCCCCGCGCCTGTGGCGGTCGAAAGTGGCGCACCGATAATGACCACGTATCTGCGCTATCAGCTGTTCGACATGCTGTCCGAAGAAAGCCGTCTTGTCGGTGCACCGAGCCAATACCTGGTTGAAGAGAGCATCACTGAGTGCAGCGGCCTCGGGGACGACGAGCGACTGCTGGAGCGGACCACGCAGGGTTACCACCATGCGCCAGACCAACCGGCGCTGCACGGCCGTCAAATCACTGAAGAAAAAATCCTGTACAACCCCCAGGCCAAAGGCTTGCTGGCCAGCGAGGAAAAAGTTTCCACACGCTGGAGCTACCCGGGCGCGACCACGAAGAAACGTGAGGCACCGCTTGAAATCAAAGAAACCGTAACCTGCAGAGGCGTGCAAAAAAGCTTTGTACGCTCGGTTTCCAGCCTGACAGGCCAAACGCTGATGGAGCAAGATGTTCACGGTGTAGCCATCGAGTACGAGTATGACGCGCTGCAACGGGTGATCAAACAAACCCTCGCTGCGGGTAGCCCGAATGCGTCCGTTCGCTCGTATAGCTATCGCTTGGTCGCCGCCGAGGGCCAGCAGGCCGGGATGACGGTTACCGACCCTTCCAACGTGGTCACCCATACCTTTTACGATGGTCTCAACCGCGCCATCAGCCAGACACGCCAAACTGAAAACGCAGAGCAACCCCAGCTGGTTTACGAGGCAATGCATGACGCATTGGGGCAGTTGATCCGCGATACTACCTACGACTACCATCCTCGCCTCAAGGGCGGCATGCTGGCCATCGATACCCACTACAGCTATGACGCCTGGGGCGAGCTTTGCGAAACCCTGAATGCTGACGGCACCCGACAGCACACTGCCTTCTCCCCGTTTGGCGCCCAGGGCGACATGGTCGCCAGCTGGGTTACCAATCCCAGCCAGCCGGAGCTGCGCCAGCATTTCACCCTGACCCAAAGCAATTTAAAGGACAAACCGTGGCAGATAGAGCGCTTTGATGCCGGCCGCAAACAAGTCGCGCGTCAGAACTTCTTTTACGATGGCCTAGGCCAAAGCACCCGTGAAGAGCAGCGGATTCGAGACCCGGAAAGCAACAATGAAACACTGACGGTCAGCAAATACCAGTACGATGAGTACGGCCGCATGACGTACACCGAACGACCAGACGGCACTGCGATGAGCAGAACATTTGCGCCGCACAGCCGCAATGAACTGGTCGAAACGATGTATGTGCACGAGAAACGCAAAGGTAAACGAACGCTGGCTGCTGGCGAGTTGGCCCATGCGCGTACGTACGATGGGCAAGAGCGCATGCTGACCTTCAGTGACGGTAAACGCACGGAACACTACGAGTACAAAGACAAGGCTGGCAACGACAGCGAGCAACAACTGGCCAGCAAACGTATCACTCCAAGCGAGCGAGAATTCAACTTCACCTACGACCCCACCCTTTCCCTGCAACCCACTTCCATCACGGTAGGGCAAAACCAGCCGACCGCTTATGAATACGGACGTCATTCCCCTGCCATCAGCCGTGCCGTCAACGACCATGGCACGCGCACCTATGACTACACCGACCAAGGCTACCTGCGACAGGAGACCTGGGACGACGCGCAGGCTGCCAAGCAGTATGTTTGCACGCATACCACCTCGCTTCAGGGCCGACAGTTACTGCGCGAGAGCAGTGATAACATCACGACTGAACACGGTTACGATGACATCGGCCGCCTTAGCTGGACCACCCAGGGCAACCTGCGCTCAGACTTCGAGTACAACGATGATGGGCGGCTGAAACTGACCAAAACCCAAGACCTGAAAACCTTGCATCGTGTCGACTGCGAGCAGGTCTACGATAGCCATGGCCAGGAGATCGACCGCATTCTGAGCCGCTACAATGATCAGCTCAAAACGACTGAACACCGTATTAGCCAAGTCTGGCGTAACGACGGCCTGCTCCATAGCCGCACGCTGTACCACGAGGGTGAACTGCAGCTCACGGAATTTTTCGACTACGATCCACGCAAACGGCTTGAGTCGTATTGGTGCGAGGGTAAGCAGGACGCGTTCCCCCGCAACGCCAAAGGGGACCCGATCGAAGAGCAAGTGTTCACTTACGATGATCTGGATAACCTGGTGAAATGCGAAACCTGGTTCCCCGATACCCCTAAGCATACCGCCACGTATCGCTGTGAAGGCTTCCAGTTGATGCAGGTGACGCATTCTCCCCCTGGCTACCTGCCCGACCGCGATATTCGCTACGATGATGATGGCAACATGCTCAACGACGAAGCCGGCAACCAGCTCGTCTATGACGACCATGGCCGCCTCGCACAAGTGTTGAGCGAGGGTGGCGACACGCTGTTCAGTTACCGCTACGACGGCCACGATCACCTTGTAGGCGTGCGCCACGGCAATGGTGCAGAGGTGCTGCGCCGCTATCAAAACGACCGTTTGCACACCACGATCGATAACGATGTACGGACCGAGTACTTGTATGAGGGCAGCCGCCCACTGGGCTTGCAATCGAGCAACGACAGCGATGGTAGTCGCCTGCTACTGACCAATATGAGCAATAGCGTGCTGGGTGAGAGCACAAAGGACACGGTGTGCGAAGCCCGTTACAGCGCTTATGGCGACAACGGCAAAGAAGACCCTGACAACGCGCTGCACGGCTTGTTGGCCTTCAACGGCGAGGCGCGTGAACGCGCCTTGGGTTGGTACCTGCTGGGGCGAGGTTACCGCGCCTATAACCCGCAGCTGATGCGCTTCCACAGCCCGGACTCGATGCCACCTGAGATCGCGGGTATCAACCCCTATCAATACTGCCTTGGCGACCCGGTGAACTGGCGCGATCCCAGCGGGCATGCGAGCTACAGGGCACCTTCAGACGAACCGGCGATCGGGTTCAGGAAGAGGAAAGGTCCCAGTAAAACCGGGGCGTGGATTCAGTTGGGCGTTAGTATCGCTGTCGCGGTGGTTAGCGCCATCCCATTTGTAGGGAGCTTGATAAAAGTCTCAGCTACGGTTGGGCTCATGGCGGCGTCGATGACTACGAAGGTATGGATGGTCGTGGGCGCGGTAGGGGTGGCTGCCATGGCTGCGGGCCTTGGACTTCAGACTATGGCTATTTTCGAGAAGAACCAAGCAAAACAAACGTTGTATCAGTCGATCGGTGGCGGGCTCTCCATGCTAGGTGGGATAGCCGCCGGTTTCTCAGGGTACAAGACGTGGTCATACGCGAAAGCTGAAAAAGCAAAGAAAGCCGCTAATGCAAAAGCCGCAGAAGCCGCAACTGAAAAACCTGCCACGAGCGCTGATACAGGCCCTTCTGGTGTTGCCAGCGACGTTGATGCGATTAAAAGCTCGGTAGAGGCGGCGAACGCTAAAGCCACCGATGCACTGAGGAAAGTTGACGAGCTCGCGCTGCAGCAGGGCCCTCAAGGTGACAGGGGCCCAGCCGGACCAACCGGACCAACCGGACCAGCTGGAGCCGATGGACAGCGAGGACCCCGTGGCCCCCGGGGGCACTCCACTTCCATATCAGACGTAAAGGATGCGGTGTTTGACATTCTAAGAAATTTTGGCCTTATACCAACCCCCTCTGGCGGATCGGAAAACAGTGCGAAAGCTAGTACGCCAGTAGTCACGAGTTTCGGGATGACTCCTGCTGGCGCTCGTGATCTAGCGAACAGCTTCAAGAAAGATAACTAGAACCAGAAATGATATACGGCCGTCTGCCTCGCAAGAGGCAGACGGCTTACAGTTTCATGGACTAATCCCACCCCCGCTCAGAACCCTCCTACATACCGTTCCCACTCCTCTCTCTACCCTCCTCACATCGCCTGACTCACCGCCCAAGGCCGCGAGTCTGGTCAACACAACACGCCTCCTGCCCTGAGCACACGGCAGCGACGCGGCCACCTTCGACACCATTCGAGACATCCCCATGCTACGCGCCAAACGGCGTCGGCAGCTGCCGTCGCGCCTTCGTTTCGCACGCTTGCTGGCCTTGGGTGGCAGCTGTCTGCTGCCGGCTGCCCAGGCCAACGAACCCGAACTGACATTCCACAGTGGTTTCCTGCGCCAGTCCCCTGGCCAGGCGCATGGCAGTGCCGAGTTGGCCCTGCAGGCCCTGGCGGCCCACCAGCCAATGGCAGCCGGGCGCTACACCGTGCAGGTGCGGGTGAACCTGGCCCACGCCGGTGACTATGCCCTCGACTTCCAGGAGCATGGCTCAGACCAAGGGCTGGTCCCCTGCCTGGGTCCAGAACTGATGGCCGAACTGGGCCTGCGCCTGGACCGCCTGGCGACCCCCATGGCGCCCAACCAGCAATGCCTTGACCTGGCCGCCCAATTGCCCGGTGCCCAGGTCGAGTTCGACAACAGCCAGTTGCAACTCGACATCGCCATCCCCCAAGCGGCGTTACGCCGCGATGCGGCAGGCAATGTGGCGCCAGAGCGCTGGAGCCAGGGCATCAACGCTGGCTTCGTCAACTACCAAGCCTCCGCCATGCACAGCAGCCAGAAGGGTGGCCCAACCCGCAGCCAGCAAGACCTGTATCTGAACAGCGGGCTCAACATTGGCGGCTGGCGCCTGCGCAGCAACCAGAGCCTGCGCGAGGATGAACACGGACAACGGCGCTGGACCCGCAGCAATACCTATGCCCAGACTGACCTCCCCGGCACCTGGGGCACACTGACCCTGGGCGAAACCTCCAGCAATGGCGAGGTGTTTCGCAGCCTGCCGTTCAAAGGCGTGCAACTGGCCTCGGACCTGGGCATGCTCCCTGACGTGTTACAAAGCTATGCCCCGGTAATCCGTGGCGTCGCTCAAACCCGCGCCAAGCTCGAAGTGCTGCACAATGGCTACCCGATCTACAGCACCTACGTCGCGGCTGGCCCCTATGAAATCGACGACCTGGGCATTGGCGGCGGCAGCGGCGAGCTGGAGATCGTGCTGACCGAAGCCGACGGGCAGGTACGTCGCTTTCTACAGCCTTACTCCAGCCTGGGCAGCTTGCTGCGCGAGGGCGTATGGCGCTACAGCGCAGCGTTCGGGCGCTACAACGCCCTCAACGGGCAGGACAAGCCGCAACTGTGGCAGGCCACCCTGGCACGCGGGTTGGGTTGGAAAACAACGCTGTACACCGGCGCTCAAGGTGGCGAGCATTACCGGGCCGGGCTGCTGGGCCTGGGCCGCGACTTCGGCCCCGTGGGTGCTGTGTCGTTCGACGTCACCCACGCCAGCAGTGACGTGGGTCAAGCCCTGGGCACCGTGACTGGGCAGAGCTTCGCCGCACGCTACGGCAAGACGTTCCAGACCCGCACCAACCTGCGCTTCGCCGGCTACCGCTATTCCACCGAAGGCTACCGTGACTTCGATGAAGCGATAGCCCAACGCAGTGCCGACAGCCATTACAGGGGTAACCGCCGCAGCCGGGTAGAAGCCTCGGTACAGCAGCCACTGGGTTCACGCAGCTCACTGAGCCTGAACCTGACCCAGGACGACTACTGGAACAGTAACCGGCAGCGCCGGCAGTACCAGCTTCAGCTCAATACACAGCATCATGACATCAGCTACAACCTGTTCGCCTCGCAGTCACTTGGCCGCAACAACTTCGACGATCGCATGGTTGGCCTTAGCGTCACGATTCCGTTGAACCTGGGCAACAGCAGCAGTGCCACCTTCGATGTGCAACAACGCGGCGGGCATCACAATGAACGCGCCAGCCTCAGCGGCAGCGACCTGGACTACCGTTTGGGCTACCAGGCAGCTGTCAGTCGGGATGACCAGGGCCGCAACAACCTGGAGCTCTCGGCGAATTACCGAAGTGCGCACGCCAGCTATGGCGCGGGGCTCAGCGAAAGTAGTGACCGCCGCACGCTCTCTGTCAACGCCAGCGGCGGCCTGCTGGCCCACGAGGGCGGCATCACCTTGACGCCCTATCTGGGAGAAACCAGTGCCTTGGTCCAAGTGCCGTCTATCGCGGGTGTAGGCGTGGAAAACGCCCCGGGCGCGCGCACCGATGCCAACGGATATGTCGTGGCACCGCATCTGCGCCCGTACCGGGTAAACCAGTTGAACCTGCTTACCGACCAACTTGGCCCAGAGGTCGAGGTAGAAAACGGCACCCAACCGGTCGTACCGCGCCGCGGCGCCATCGTCAAGGCCACCTTCCCCGCACGGCAAGTCACCCGCCTGATACTCACGTTGCAGGACAGCAGCGGGCAACCGTTGCCATTTGGTACGCAGGTCAGCGACGCGCAAGGCACTAGCCTGGCGATCGTCGGCCAGGGTGGCCAGGCACTGATCGCCACCGGCACAGATCCGCAAACCCTGAACGTGCGCTGGGGCAAGGCTGATGACCAAGCGTGTCGGTTACCTATCGCCCCGGCGCAGATGGAGCTTCGCCAAGGCTACCGCTCACAGACGCTCACCTGCCCACCCCTTTGAACACATCGCCCCAACACTGGCGCTTCACCTACGGATTTTCCCATGCCCGCAATCAGACACCTCTGCACGGCCTTTGCCATGCTCGCTTTCGCCGGTCAGGCGTATGCGGCACCCAGCTGCACCTGGGCTAGCACAGCCGGCCCGCTGAGTTACTACATAGACCTTGGCGCGCCCTGGGTAGCCCGGGACGCACCCATCGGCACCCTCATTGGCACGGTGCAAACGTTCGCCACACCCGAGGTGACCGGGCGCGAAATCCGCTGCGTCAATGACGGCACTGGCACATTAACTTTCCAGGCTTCGCCCACTGGCGCCCTGTACCCTGGGCCCCTGCCTCAGGTAGGCCCCTGGGACGTCAATGGCAAGGTGATGGAAACCGGGATAAAGGGGGTAGGCCTGTATATCCGCTTGGGCTTCCCTTTCAACGGAGCTGGTAGCAATACATTCACACCGACAGATGACGTAGCTATTCCCTATACGGGTGAGAACAACCGGGACTCAGGCGTAACCCCCCTGCAGATCAAAGAACTTTACAGCACCATGGCACTGATCAAGACCGGACCGATCCCTACCGGGCGGCAATTCTTCAGCGGCCAGATGGTCCGTAGCCAAATCAGCTTTCTTGGCGATGCACTGAACATTCATGTCAGCGGCGTAGTGCAGCAAGCACATTGCACCCTGTTGGCGAACCCGGTGAGCGCCGACCCGGTGCAGCTGGGAACCTATACCCTCGCAGATTTCACGGGGCCCGGCAGCTACACCGATGCGAAGGACTTCTACGTCACCCTCAGCGATTGCAGAGACGACCCAGCCGGCGGTATCGCCAGCGCCTATATTCGCCTGGAAGGGGCAAAAGGGTCGGTGCCCTTGGAGCCAGCACAGGGCGTGTTCAGCCTGGACAACAAGCCGGGTAGCGCAACGGGTATAGGCATCCAGCTACTGCGTAGTAACGATAGCCCGATGCCCCTTCAGCAGAATGAAGCGGTCACGCCACTGGTTGTCGACAAGACCGTGTTGCATTTCAAGGCGCGCTTCTTTCAGACAGCGCCAACGGTGACCGCAGGGCCGGCCAACGGGGCGCTGGACTTCACCATGACCTACCGATAAATGAGCCTGGCGTGGGCACGGGAAGTGCCCACCAGGACAAAAAATATTGGCCATAAAAAAAAAGGCAGAGACTTTCGTCTCTGCCTTTTTTACTATATGGAGCGGGAAACGAGACTCGAACTCGCGACCCCGACCTTGGCAAGGTCGTGCTCTACCAACTGAGCTATTCCCGCAATTTGAAGCTTTACCACGTTCGGCGTGAAGCGCCTTTACAGCCTTCACCACCACTGCACCGCATAGACGCCACAGTATTTAAACTGGAGCGGGAAACGAGACTCGAACTCGCGACCCCGACCTTGGCAAGGTCGTGCTCTACCAACTGAGCTATTCCCGCATTTGGCGTCCCCTAGGGGACTCGAACCCCTGTTACCGCCGTGAAAGGGCGGTGTCCTAGGCCACTAGACGAAGGGGACACACAACACTTTTCAGTGCACCAGAACATGAACCTCACGATTCAGCCTGGATTTTCTTTTCCTGCCCCGCCGTTAAGCAGTGCCGGAGAAACTGGAGCGGGAAACGAGACTCGAACTCGCGACCCCGACCTTGGCAAGGTCGTGCTCTACCAACTGAGCTATTCCCGCATTGGCGTCCCCTAGGGGACTCGAACCCCTGTTACCGCCGTGAAAGGGCGGTGTCCTAGGCCACTAGACGAAGGGGACACGCTACAAGCATTACTGCTTGCTTTCACTCCCTGCTGCGTTTCGCTGTGTGCTTTACGCTGCAAGTGGCGCGCATTCTATGGATGGTTCGGGGAGGCGTCAACCCCTTTGTAGAAATTTATTTAAATCAATGACTTCCGGGCACACCCAGCGCTGTTTCGGCAGCCCCGGCGGGGTTTGGCGTTGATTTTCTGGCGTCAAGTCAGCATTAATGTGCCAGCATCCAGTCATGGCACAGTTTGCCGATAGAAAAAGAGAATGGCTTTCAGGGCCTCTCGCGAGCACGCTCGCTCCTACACTCAATCATGCAAACCTATTCATGAGGCATTAACGGTGACACCACTTCTGATCACCCTGCTCATCGTGGCGGGCATCGCGTTGCTGATCGTGATCGGCTACCTCAACAATGTGGTCGAAAATGGCAAGCTTGAGCGCGCCCGGACGAAGATTGAGCTCGCCGACCGCCTGCGCCGCTGCGGCGAGATCACCGAGACGTTCCCCGGCCAGTTCATGACCCCGCCCCTCAAATTGCTGCTGACCCGCCTGGAGCTGAACCTCAACCAGCGCCTGCTGGCGGTGGACAAGCGCAATACCGAATTCAAGGCGCGCATCGCCGAACTGGAAGGGCTGATTGCCCTGGGCGACAAGATCCCGGTCAACAACCCACCTAACCCGATCCACACCGAGATCAAGGCCAAGGACGTACGCTTCTTGCTGGAGGCGCTGCACAATCAGGTGACCCGCGCTGCCCATGAGGGCTTCTTGCCTGCCGTCGAGGCAAAGCATTGGGTCAAGGAAATCCGCCATATCCTGGTGCTGCTGCATATAGAGTTCTTCAACAACCTCGGCCAACAGGCCCTGCAAAAAGGCCAGCCCGGCCAGGCGCGCCTGGCCTTCGAGCGCGGCGTACAGTATTTGCGCAAGCAGCCGGAGCCGAAAGCGTATGAAGAGCAACTGACGTATCTTGAGAAACTGCTGGCTCGGGCCAATGCCCAGGTGCTGGACCGCATGGCCCCGGCCGAGGACGAACACAACGAATTGACCGATGGGCTGAAGACCGATGAGGAGGAGACCTGGAAAAAGAAAGTCATCTATGACTGAGGCTTTGTCTGCAAGGGCGATGCCGGGTGGGCCGCTTGCCTCCTGTCAGTTCTGCCAGTTGTGAACGAACGCAAAGGGGGGCTACGGTGCATGGCAGCTAACCCAACCGCAGGTGCCCCATGGAAGCCCCTAAAACTGCCACCGCTTATGAAATGCATGGATGGCGAGCCCACCTTGTTTGCGACACAGTGGAATTGAACGAAGCGCTATCCAGGGTCCATGGCACTCATCCAGACGACCTCCCGGAAGACTGCGATACGCTGGAATTTGAGATCCCAACGTCATTGGGCTTTGCCTCGCACTTGGTCAGTTGCAGGCTGGGCCGACCACTGCTGAGTTTTTCGACCTCACCCGGAAAAGACACAATCTGTGTTCGCCGGCGATTTCTGAACTACCAACACATCACCCTACGCCGGAAGCCGGGAAGCACATCAGCCGCTATAGAGGCGATCACTGTTTCGTATGAAAGTAGCCATTTGAACTTGTTTCGTGAATTTGATGCTGCCGCATGCAAAGGACTGTACGAGCCAGGTAAAAGGGTGAGGCTTGAAATTGAGCAAGGACGATCGAGCTTCTCTATCGGCTACCCGTGGCGCGCGCAGCGGGAACGCAGTTACGACTTCGACGTGCGCTACCTGACGCTACCGCCCAGCGAGCAACATGTCACGCTGCATGACGTGGATGCGCTACCCGCCAGTGAATGGCTAATGCGTCCCTTGCGCTTCTACCCGCGGGCCTCGGAGAACTCAGCACACTCTATTTTCTATATCGCCTGGCGTGAAGACAACAATGGTATCTTCGCCCCACTCACGATGACCTCCGCGAGCGCTCCTGCTGTAAGCAAGCAACCCTACGCAACCAACACCTCGTACATGAATACCTATGTCGGCCTGGATACAGTCCCTGACGCAGGTTATAGGCTCAGCGACTTCTACAGCTTGAGCCTATTGATCCACCCACGCACTTTGCATGGCTGCACAGGGGCGAAAGAACTCGACAATGTTATGTGTGGCCTGTTCGAGAAAACCCCACCTTCCATAGTGGCCGTTGAGGCGGGCACGCCCCCGGCCTCTGGTGTGGCGCCGCTCGTCAAGATGGTGAGTGCAAGCGAGTTATATAATAAAGCCTCAAACCCAGGTGCAGAAGCCAGCAACCAGGAACCTGTATGGATAGATGTTGTACCCACAGGCAATCTCACCTTTCCTCTGTACAGTACTTATGTGGTGCTCAATAGAGCGCCAACACATGAGTTCAAGTTAAGCAAAAGCGGCGACAAGCTAAAACTGGTTATGACTCACCTCGACGCCAATGGGCTCGAGCGTGAAGTCGATCCGCTTGCCACTGAATGGAGCCTCTTGGCAGGCGGTGGGCAGATTGATGCCGACGGGGTCTTCACGCCAAGCTCATCGAACAAGTTCGCGGTGATACTCGCCATCGAACCCAACCCAGAGCACCATTTCTGGGCGGTGGTGATCGTGCCCGTTCCATTGATGTCGGTGGATGATTTCCTGAAGCTCACCAGAAGGAGTTGAACCGCTGCAAGCGGTATGACTCACCCACATCGGTTACAAATCAGTTCACGCACATAGGTAACAGTCTTTTACTGGCAAGGTCGGTTTTCGAGGATCTGACCAAGCCTTGGCGAGAGCTGAAACCTATGGACCTGAAAATGCTTTTCATCGCGGATTACCTGCAGGGGCCGCCCAGTTCAGGTCGTCCACCTGGTTTTACAGAAATGGCGATGAAGTCACGCTCGTCGGCGAACAGCACCTGCACTTGCGCCGCCAGAAAGGGCCGGGGCTGCTGGCCAGTATTCCTGGTCATTCATCGTTGCCGCCGCCACCGTATTCGCGGGTAAACCCGCTCCTACACGGGGGTGGAAACGCATCGGTGGCCAGACACAGGCCGTTGTAGGAGCGGGTTTACCCGCGAAAGGGCCGGGTCTGCTGGCCAATATCCCTGGTCATTCACCGTTGCCGCCGCCACCGTATTCGCGGGTAAACCCGCTCCTACAAGCGAAGAGGCCGGCACAGGCAACATCGATCAGCAGTCAGTCAACGCCAGAAAGATCGCCGCCAACCGCTCCAGCCCCACCTGGTCCGCCTCGCTGAACCGCCCGACCGTCGGGCTGTCCAGGTCCAGCACGCCAATCAACCTGCCGTCCTTCACCAACGGGATCACCAGCTCGCTGTTGGAGGCACTGTCACAGGCAATGTGGCCAGGGAATGCATGTACATCCTCGACCCGCTGGGTCTGCCGCGTTGCCGCCGCGGCACCACACACACCTTTACTGAACGGAATGCGCACGCACGCCACCTGGCCCTGGAACGGGCCCAGCACCAGCTCTTCGTTGCGGTTGAGGTAGAACCCCGCCCAGTTCAGGTCGTCCACCTGGTTATACAGAAACGCGGAAAACTGCGCGGCGTTGGCGATGAAGTCACGCTCGTCGGCGAACAGCGCCTGCACTTGCGCCGCCAGCAGGTTGTAGCCGTCGAGGCCGGCGCCACTGGCATTGAGGTCGATCATTTACTTTTGCTCCAGCAATTGCAGCCCGACCCAGTAGCGGGCGAACTGATAGGCACAACGGCCATTACGGTTACCGCGGCCGGTGGCCCAGCGCACGGCGAGGATGTCGAGTGCTTCGGTGCGCTGCCACACAAGGCCCGCAGGTTGTGCCAACTGGCCAATCCAGTGCTCGACAACGTTCAGGAAGTGGTCCTGGGTAAACGGGTAGAACGACAGCCACAGGCCAAAACGGTCAGACAGGGCAATCTTGTCCTCCACCGCTTCGCTGGGGTGCAGTTCGCCGTCCACACGCTTCCAGTTCTCGTTGTCGCTCTCCTTCTCGGGCACCAGGTGGCGGCGGTTGGAGGTGGCGTACAGCAGCACGTTGTCCGGGGCCTGCTCCAGCGAGCCGTCGAGCACACTCTTGAGCACCCGGTAGTCGCCCTCCCCGGCTTCGAACGACAGGTCGTCGCAGAACAGGATGAAGCGTTGCGGCAACTTCTGCAGTTGCTCGACCACCCGTGGCAGGTCGGCCAGGTGGTCACGTTCGATTTCGATCAGGCGCAGGCCGGCGCTGGCGTGCTCGGCCAGCAAGGCACGTACCAGCGACGACTTGCCAGTACCGCGCGAGCCCCACAGCAGCGCGTGGTTGGCTGGCAGGCCGTTGATGAACTGGTGGGTGTTGCGGCCCAGCTGGTCGCGCTGTTTGTCGACGCCGATCAGGTCGGTCAGGCGGATGTCCAGGCTGACGTCCAGCGGCAGCAGGTAGCCGCTGCGGCCATCACGCTGCCAGCGCGCGGCCAGTGTGGTGCCCCAGTCGATGTGCGGGCGTTGTGCCGGCAACAGGGGTTCAAGGCGCGCCAGTACCGATTCGGCGCGGTCCAGAAAAGCGATCAAGCGAGCGTCCATGACGACTCCTAACAATTTCAGTTTTTTGGGGGCCGCTGCGCGCCCCTTCGCGGGCTTGCCCGCTCCCTCAGGGCTTGCCTTCAGCCTGGGGCTAAGCTGTACCTGTGGGAGCGGACAAGCCCGCGAAGGGGCGCCAAGCGGCCCCCGCTTGGCGATCAACTGAAATGAACAGACAGACCCACCAGCAGCCGGGGCTATTCGGCTATGCTTGCGCAGCGCAAGGAACGGGAAACCGGCTCGGGACTCATGGATATCAAGTTCACCAATCGCCTGTCATACAAGCAAGCCCGGTTGACAGTCCTGGTCGGCTTCATCCTGGGAACATTGCTCAGTCTCATCCAGATCGGCATCGATTATGCCAGCGAAGACGCGTCCATCAACCGTGAAGTGAACGCGTTGCTGCAAATCAGCCACAACCCGGCCTCGCGCATCGCCTACAACATCGACTCGGAACTGGCGCTGGAGCTGACCCGCGGCCTGCTGCAGTCGCCGGCCGTCATCCGCGCACGGCTGATCGACAACAACGAAACGGTACTGGCCGATGTCGAGCGGCCAAAACTGCAGGACCGCTCCCGGCCACTCAGCGACTTCCTGTTCGGCGAGCAACGCCAGTTCAAGGAGCGCCTGTACCTGACCCACATGCCGGAGCAATACCTGGGCACCCTGTACCTGGACATCGACACCTTCGCCTTCGGCAGCCGCTTTCTCGACCGTGCCGGCATCACCCTGCTCAATGGGTTCGCCCGCAGCCTGGTGCTCACCGGCCTCCTGTTGGCGCTGTTCTACATGATGCTGACCAAGCCGCTGGTGACGGTGATTGGCGCACTCAGCGGCAGCGACCCGCGCAAACCCCGGCAAACGCGCCTGGAATGCCCACACGGACACGAGCATGACGAAATCGGCGTGCTGGTGAAGGTCGCCAACCAGCAGTTCATCAGCATGGCCACCGAGATCGAACAGCGGCGCACTGCGGAAAACCGTCTGACCCAGTACCTGAACGAGCTGGAAGACATCGTGTCGGCGCGCACCAACGAGCTCAAGGCCAGCAACAGCAGCCTGAGCCTGTCCAACCAGGAGCTGGAACAAGCCCGCAGCCGAGCGCTGGACATGGCCCAGGCTCGCGCCGCCTTCCTGGCCAACATGAGCCATGAAATCCGCACCCCGCTCAACGGCATGCTGGGCATGATCGCCCTGGCGCTGGACAACCCGCTGCCCAGCGAGCAACGCCAGCAACTGGCTATCGCCCATGACTCGGGCAAGGTGCTGGTAGAGCTGCTGAACGATATTCTCGACTTGTCCAAGTTCGATGCCGGCCAGCTGGAACTGGAACGCATTGCGTTCGACATGGGCTCGATGGTGGAAGACACCGCCAACCTGCTGTCGCAGAACACCGCGCAAAGCGTGGAACTGACCTGCCTGATCGCCAGCGACTTCCCCAGCAGCGTGCTCGGCGACCCCACGCGCGTGCGGCAGATCGTCAGCAACCTGCTGTCCAACGCGCTGAAGTTCACCCGCTTCGGCCGTGTCGATGTGCGCTTGATGGCCATTGTCGGTGGTGTACGTCTTGAGGTACGGGATACCGGCATCGGCATCCCCGAAGACGCCCAGGCGCGCATCTTCCAGCCCTTCACCCAGGCCGGTGCCGGCATCACCCGCCAGTACGGTGGCACCGGCCTGGGCCTGGCGTTGACGCGCAACCTGTGCAAGGCCATGCAGGGCCACCTGCACATTCGCTCCGAGCCGGGCTTTGGCAGCTGTTTTACCGCCGAGTTGCCGCTGACCGTGCACACCGAAGCCATCCCGCCGGCGCCCTTGCATGGCCGCGTGGCCGCACTGAGCGCAGCCGGCAGCGGGCTCAATGAACTGTTGCAGCACTTGCTGCCTGCCTGGGGCCTGACCTACCAGCGCCATGACAGTTGCGCCACGCTGGATGCCGCAGTGATCGACCTGTTGATCACCGACGACGTCGAGCACCTGTTCGAACTGCGCCCGGCATTGAAAACCCCGATTCTGCTGGTGACTGCCTATGGCAACTTCCTGCCCAACGAGCAGTCCTTGGCTTTGGCCCCGCTGCACCAGCTGGCCCGACCATTGGCACGCAACGCCCTGTACCAGACCCTGCGCCGCACCTTGCAAGGCCATGAGCCCGAACACCCGCTGGCCATCCCGGCCATTACCCAGGAGCAAGGCCGTGCGAGGATCCTGCTGGTAGAGGACAACCCGGTGAACCAGCTGGTGGCCAAGGGCATGCTGGCCAAGCTCGGCTGCCAGGTGCAACTGGCCACCCAGGGCGCGGAGGCCCTTGAGCTGCTGGCGCGTGAGGAATTCGACCTGGTGCTGATGGACTGCAACATGCCGGTGATGGACGGCTACGAGGCCAGCCGGCGTATCCGCCAAAGCGGTCGCTGGCCCGAGTTGCCAATCGTCGCCCTCACCGCCAACGCCATGCCCGAAGAGCGCGAACGCTGCCGGGCGGCGGGCATGAACGACTACCTGGCCAAGCCATTCCGCCGCGAAGAGCTACTGGCCCTGGTTGACCATTGGGTGCCCTTCAGCGGCTGAGCAAACGCTCGATGTCCGCCTGCAGGGCCTGTGGCTTGGTGGAGGGGGCATAGCGCGTGACCTGGCCACTGGCCGGGTCGACCAGAAACTTGGTGAAGTTCCACTTGATCTTCTGGCTACCCAAAATACCCGGGGCGCGTTGCTTGAGTTCGACGAACAGAGGGTGAGCGCCCGGGCCGTTGACCTCGACCTTGCGAAACAGCGGAAAACTCACGCCGAAATTACGCTCGCAGAACTGCGCAATGTCCCGCGCATCGCCAGGTTCCTGCTTGCCGAACTGGTTGCACGGAAAGCCCAGTACCACCAGACCACGGTCGCGGTAGGCCTGCCACAGTTGCTCCAGGCCCTTGTACTGCGGGGTAAAACCGCACTGGCTGGCGGTATTGACCACCAACAGCACCTTGCCCGGGAAGTCGCCCAGCGTCTTGTGCTCGCCGCTCAGGGTCACGCAGGGGATGTTCAGCATCGTTGCAGCCATGATCGGGCTCCGGTCAGTCGCGCGGACGAAGGTCGATGCACACCGAGTTGATGCAGTAGCGCAGGCCGGTCGGTGGCGGGCCGTCAGGGAACACATGCCCCAGGTGCGCATCGCAACGGGCGCAGGTGACCTCGGTGCGGATCATGCCGTGGGAGGTGTCGCGAATCTCGATCATCGCGCTGTCCTCGATCGGGGCGTAGAAACTTGGCCAACCACAGCCAGCGTCGAACTTGGTCTGCGCATCGAACAGCGCCAGGCCGCAGCAAATGCAATGGTAGATGCCATCGCGGCGCTCGCTGTTGTACTTGCCGCTGAATGGCCGTTCGGTGCCCTTGAGGCGGCAGACCTGGTACTGCTCGGGGTCGAGCATCGACCGCCATTCGTCCAGGGTTTTTTCGATCTTTTTCATGTAGAAACCTCGGCAGGCTGAATTTCACCCCACACCGTCTTTTCCGGGGCGCGGGTGGCACGTATATTAGTTGGCTTCGTGTGCCAGGCGTTCAGTCTGGCACCCGCTTCCTGCCCTTTCAAACCTTTCGGCGGGGCGTAGCGCGTTTTCTCAATCGGGATCCCATCATGCAGTTCAGCAAATCGAACAAGCTCGCCAATGTCTGCTACGACATTCGCGGCCCAGTGCTCAAGCACGCCAAACGCCTGGAGGAGGAAGGCCACCGCATCCTCAAGCTGAACATCGGCAACCCGGCGCCGTTTGGCTTCGAGGCGCCTGATGAAATCCTTCAGGATGTGATCCGCAACCTGCCCACCGCACAGGGCTACAGCGACTCCAAAGGCCTGTTCAGTGCCCGCAAGGCGGTGATGCAGTACTGCCAGCAGAAAGAAATCGAAGGCGTCACCATCGAGGACATCTACCTGGGTAATGGTGTGTCCGAGCTGATCGTCATGTCGATGCAGGCGCTGCTCAACAACGGCGACGAAGTGCTGATCCCGGCCCCCGACTACCCGCTGTGGACTGCCGCCGTGAGCCTGGCCGGCGGCAAGCCGGTGCACTACCTGTGCGACGAGCAGGCCGACTGGTTCCCTGACCTTGAGGACATCAAGGCCAAGATCACCCCGAACACCAAGGCGCTGGTGATCATCAACCCGAACAACCCGACCGGCGCCGTCTACTCCAAAGAGCTGCTGCTGGGCATGCTGGAGCTGGCCCGCCAGCACAACCTGGTGGTGTTCTCCGACGAGATCTACGACAAGATCCTGTACGACGAAGCCGTGCACATCAGCACCGCCTCGCTGGCCCCGGACCTGCTGTGCCTGACCTTCAACGGCTTGTCCAAGTCGTACCGAGTGGCGGGCTTCCGCTCTGGCTGGCTGATCATTTCCGGGCCCAAGCACCACGCACTCAGCTACATCGAAGGCATCGACATGCTGGCCAACATGCGCCTGTGCGCCAACGTGCCGGCCCAGCATGCCATCCAGACCGCGCTGGGCGGCTACCAGAGCATCAACGACCTGGTGCTGCCACCGGGGCGCCTGCTGGAGCAGCGCAACCGCACCTACGAACTGCTCAACGACATCCCCGGCGTCAGCTGCGTGAAGCCGATGGGCGCGCTGTATGCGTTCCCGCGGATCGACCCGAAGGTTTGCCCGATCCTCAACGACGAGAAGTTCGCCCTTGACCTGTTGCTGTCGGAGAAGCTGCTGATCGTACAAGGAACGGCGTTCAACTGGCCGTGGCCGGACCACTTCCGCGTGGTGACCTTGCCGCGGGTGGATGACCTGGAAGCAGCCATTGGCCGGATCGGCAATTTCCTGAAGGGTTATTCGCAGTAGGGTTCGACGGGGGGGCGCCGGGGGCCACGAGAGGTTCGACGCGGGATTGGTGGTGGGGCGCAGATCGAGCGCCGCCCGCGCGGCGCTTCGCGGGTAAACCCGCTCCTACGTTTGTTTCGGGCCAGTCCATCCTGTGCCTGGCGCGCGCGACCGCCTTGTTGGTACGACGCGATATCGATATAGGCACCAAGGCGTTCGCGCGCAAATCCCACAGGCATAATTGGCCCGAAAC
>Ga0315336_1000839_pt1 | contig 71285 bp, 55 predicted proteins | sample ASW5metaG_FD_204512 | JGI IMG/M metagenome (GOLD analysis project Ga0315336, IMG submission 204512) | Ammonia-oxidizing marine archaeal communities from Monterey Bay, California, United States - ASW #5 | ecosystem: Environmental > Aquatic > Marine > Intertidal zone | place: USA: California... | reverse complement strand
AGATGTCCGACGCTCAGAACCCACGAAATCAGGCCCTATCACGCTCAGCCGTGGATTGATTCTATACCTGAACTGACCAGTGGCTCGCATCGTAATTACGTTCGCTCCATCAAGCGGGCGACGCGTTGGGCGAACCGGCAAGGTTACATCGACAGGAATCCGATTGCCGACTGTGAGGAGCCGCGTTGTGGTAAGCGAGAGCTTGTCATCTCTCAATCGGAATATGAGCGAATTTTGGAGTTGATTCCGTGTGAACAGTTTCGCGGACTGTCATTGAGCGCTCAAAACCGGCCACGAGGAGGCGCTTCAAAACCGGCCAATTGACGAGAGGCAGATTTGCCGTTGGAACCTTCAGCAGAACCCTGCTGAAGGAACCCCCAACATGGCAAATCGACTCGCAATGGCTGAAATCAGCGCAATTGAGACGCTCCATCGTGCCGGCTACTCCCGCCCCAAGATCGCCGAGCTGCTGAATATCCATCGGGAGACGGTCAGCAAGCATCTGGCCGAGCTTCAAAACCGGCCAAAAGCGCCCACCGGGTCGGTCGTCGACGGCGAGATCCCCGCCCCAGTCGCTTTGCCGGTGGAAACGTGCTCCCGGAGTGAGTGCGAGCCGTATCGCCGGACGATCCTCGCCAAGCTGGAGCAAGGGCTGTCGGCTCAGCGAATTCATCAGAGCCTTGTCGCCGAGCATGGATTCCCGGCAAAGTACCACAGTGTTCGCCGGTTCGTTGCGAAGCTTCAAGGAAAATCGGAACTCCCCGTACGTCGAATCGAAGTGCTGCCGGGTGACGAGGCTCAGGTCGACTTTGGAACCGCCGCACGGGTAAAGACGGCAGACGGAAAAACCCGGAAGCCCTGGGTGTTCAGGATCGTCTTGAGTCACTCGCGAAAGGGCTACAGCGAGGCCGTCTGGCACCAGAGTACCGAAGCGTTCATCGGGGCGTTGGAAAATGCATTCCGCCATTTCGGTGGCGTCCCGAGAACGGAGAGATCAACCGAATGCCCAGCCAGCGCAGGCTCGTGCGCAGTTTTTGACTGTCGGCAGCCTTGTCGTAAAGCAGACGCGTGCGTTTCGGCAAGTCGAGCTGCGCGCTTTCTACCAACGGCTCGATCAGCTTCACCTCTTGGGGCGAAGCGCTCGTTACGTTGAGTCCGATGGGCGTACCGTGTCTGTCGGTGAGCAACATCACCTTCGAACCCTTGCCCGATTTCGTGTTGCCTACGCAGCGACCCCTTTTTTTGCAGGCACAAACGTGCCGTCGCCGACCAGCGTGCTCGCGTCGAACTGCTTGAGCCTCTTCTTCAAATCCAACAGCCGCTGCCAAGCTCTTTCGAAGAGCCCTTGTTCGGTCCACGTCCTGAAACGCTGGTGGCAAACACTCTTGTAAGGGAAACAGCTCGGCAAACCTTTCCATCGGCAACCGGAAAGAAGCACAAACACAATGCCTTCGAAGCAGTCGCGGTTGGCGCACGCAGGGCGTCCACCGGCACGCGTCATCGGGGGATCAGCGTCGAGTATCCGCCGCAGCTCGTCGGCTTCCAACATCATTTGCCCGGCTTCGTTGCGAGCCCGACGCAGCATCTTGGCAGACGGTCTGTCAAACGACTGGCCGTAAATCACTGGATGGTCAATTAACCGCTGGTCGAGAGCGAACTTAAAAACAGAGCGACAACGAGTGATTTGATTGCCGAGAGCGACCGGCCCCAGCGTCTTCGAAAGATTCGAACGAAATTGCCCAAAGTCATCCGGTCGCAGGTCATCGACATGGCGGTCTCGTCCAAAATGGTCGATCAGCTTCTGGCAGATCAGCATGTAGTCGGCAAACGCTGGATTTGATAGTTCGCCCGATTCCACTTTGCGACTCTTGCTCGTCAAGAAGGAGTTGTACAACAACTCTAACGTGCATTGTCGTCAACTCTAACGTGCATTGTCGTCAGGACCGACTGGTGGCGAGTTTTGCTCGAAGATCAATGCGTCCACTCTTGGTTGAGCCTTTCGAGAGATTCTTGTGTGGCACCCCAAGGGTAGAATTAGCGGGGTTTGCCGGGAATCCTTTTCGCCCATCGCTTTGTTGAACGGGGAAAGAACGGGAAGCCAGGATAGAGTTTTGCGGGCTTGCCCGAACGGACTTTTGCAGTAGAATTAGTCGCCAATGGGTGCCACGCTCCTCACGTCTTGCGGGTGTTGCCCATGCACCCGCCAGTTGCCGCCGACGGGTGTCCCATTTGACATCTCAGTGCATGGCAGGTGTCGAACGGGCGTCCCCGAAGACGCGGGACGCACGGAAAACACCGTAAATAAAGACATCGGAGAGGTGACAGAGTGGCCGATTGTGCTGGTCTCGAAAACCAGTGTACCTTCACGGGTACCGAGGGTTCGAATCCCTCCCTCTCCGCTCCGAGTGGATCGCCTTCGCAAGCCGTCACACGACGACGGCTTGCGAAGCCCAATGCCGCGACCGCGTTGCTGCCACCAGAAGCGGTACCAAAACCCGCGTGGCGGCCAACAGACTATGTAGGATTCGAGGTCACTACCGCCGTCTAGAGGGTTTCGAAGCCGCAGCTCGTCTCTTAAGCGACTGCTCTGCCGTCGGCGTTGCCCTCACACTGCTTCTGTCGATGTTCCGGCCGAAGTAAGCAGCCGGACCAGGTATGCTCCGGCAATGAAGAACGAACGCCGCGTGATCGACGTCGCAGCGCACGTTCGGCTCAACGGCCCTTAAACGTTTTCGTTCTACAGTGCGTTGCGGACTGTCGGATGCTCCATTCCTTGGCGACAAATTCTGATTCGATGAGCGCTGTGAGGACGGGATGGCCTGTCGCCGGTGAGAACTCGACAGTGTCAGGAGCCAAGAACGGATACCGCTCTGTTTGGCCCGCGAGCTTCGCGCGAAACCAGGTGCTCGGAGCCTTCGGCCGGTTCCCATCGCGAGGCAAATAGATCGGGCCTTCCCAACACTCGTCAGCAGAACTCGACGGCGTTCGCTCTGCCTCGCCCGACATGTTCGCAAGCAGAGCACCGCTTTTGCTCCGGCCGACGTGCATCGAAGCCGGCAGTCGTACGTCGACGCGCACATCGGCATGGTCGTACGGCGTGCGAAGCAGTCGTCGTTCGCAGAACGCGTAGAGCCTCGACGAGTTGAACGCGTGCAGCAGATGCAGGCCATCTTGTTGTTCGCCACCAAGTTCGCCACGAACGACGGCGCCGATCGACAATTCGCGAAAGCGAACGCCCATCCACTTCGCATCGACCGCCGTGAACATGAGCCGAGCGCTGCCGTCGTGATCGATCGGCTCGAGGCCTTGCGGCTCCAACCATTTGGTCCAGAACGCGAGATCGGCCGAGCCGGTTAGCCCCAACTCGCGAACGTTCACGACCTCGGCAATGTATTTGACGTCCCGCCTCACGTTGCCTCCATAGCGTTGCTAGAGCGCGTTTGATTTAAATGTAGCGGGTTCTGGCGGCGTAGAGCCTGTCTACAAAGACCAATAAACGTCCGATAGCCGCCACAGTTATCCCGAACGGGATCTAGAGGTCTGCTTGCTGCCGTCCCCGAACCTTCCAGTTTCGCCCTGCTCCCACTCGGTTCGCTCGGGCTCGTAGTGATGAGGCGACGAAGCCGCAAGCGAGCCGTCTGAGCTTGGCCGTTCGTCGACGATTTGCCCGACCGTCTTGAATACGCGGCAAACCTCGACGGCCGCGGCGCCGGGTACGCGCGGGTTGAAAATCGACCACGCTTGCTGCGCGATCGTTAGCGGGACCAAGCATCGGGCGGACTGGGCCACCGATTCCCGGCGGAGGCGGCTGTTGTCAGTCGTGCCGTATCCTGCGCGGGCCGCGCTGCGATAGAACCGGTATGGCCAGTCGCGCGAATGTGGTTGGGCGCCCGCTGATGCAGCGCGCCGGGTGAACTCGCCGTGTTGTGACCGGCGTGCCAACTGCCGGCGATGAGACTGCCGAGTTGGTTGACGTCGTATCTCAGTTGTCGGATCACATCCGCATCAACGGTCTGGAGCCCGCCCTGGCGCGAATTTTGCGAGCCGGCGTCGATGCTTTGCTCGCGGTACATGACGACGCGCATCTCCAGGGTGGAGAGTTGTAATCGCAGGGCGTTGAGCTTGCCCAACAGATTGTCCTTGGTCGAAATGGCGTTCATCTCGGCCTGAGAAATCCGGTCACTGAGTTTGTCGCCGTCCTGTTCCGTGAAGCGGGCCTTCGTTCGATCGTTGATCGTATTGACGATTCGATCATGCCTGTCGCGGAGGTTTGCGTGTCGTTGGTTGACGGCCTCCACTTGTTGGGTGATGCCCGAGATCTGCCCGTTGTGCGAAAAGGTCGTTTGTCCGACCCAGAGGATCAGACCGCCCAGCGCGAGGTTCATCAATCCTCCCGCCAGCGACTCGGTCGACATGAGCGAAGATGACCCGCCGTGATCGTTGTTCTGCGACATCGCGGAGCCTCGAGTTTACTTAATCCGCACCCAACGCGAACGCGTTGTCCAGACTCCGCCACGGGATACGCCATTTCAGAAATGGTCAGTCCAGCGGTGGAGGCGGTCTCGACAGCCGGACTGGAGAGACAGCTATCACCGGTAGAATGCGCAGAGTCGTCATTCTCTCATCGACCGGTACGGTTTCCAGCTTGACTAGAAGCCGCCCCAAAAACCGGTTGGCGTGGAATTTGACACGACAATTAAAGGGCACGCGTTGTGCATGAGAGGGTTTTGGGACCACTTTTCACGAGACGGTCATGTTTCGTTCTTCGGTAGCTTTTGTCCAATTCACACACAGTCGTGCCGTTGCAATGTACACACGATCACATTCACGCCCACGGTCACGTGAGCCGCGGGGACGCCATTCCGCACGATCCCGAATGCGCATCGACAGGGCAACGGGCCAATCCAACAACGAACCGAGGGTGTCGCTGTGCATGAATAAACGCGATGGCACGCCTAGTCGTCACATCGATGCACTGTCTCCGGCGAAAAGGCGGGTAAGCAGACGGCCACGTATTCGGCTCCTTCAATACCAGGCGTGCTGTATCGAACCTGTTCGCCCGGCTGACAGATGACCGCTTGGCCCGCGTCGACTTCGAGTACACCATCGTCCGTTTCAACTCGTAGCGTTCCCCGGAGTACGACCGTGATCTCCTCAAAATCCGGTCGTTGAGCCGGTTCTTCCCAGCCTCCGGGCGACACCATGCGGGCAATGCTCAAGTTCTCGTGGCCGGAACTGACGCGCCCGGCGAACTCTTCGATTCGTTTCGGCTTGTTGCCGGCCGCCGTGACGACCTGCGGTTGTTCGATGAGCCGGGGCATGTTTGTGTTCCTTGTCAGCGGAATGGTTCTTAGGGCAGAGCGACGCGTATAAGATTCGTTGGCGGCACTTTGATGGATTGTCGCCGATGTCCACGCCCATCTGAGAAGCGCTCCACCCTATCAGGCGATACGCCCGGGCGGCTTGACGAATCCTCGATCGCGGCTAGGTTTTGAAGAAAAACGAAGCATGATACGGTACGATGGTGTACGGTGACGCGCCCTCTCCTGCCTCTGGAGCTGACGTCGATGAGCGATGTGACTCACATTCTCTCCGAGTTGGGATCGGGTGATTCGTCCGCGGCCGACAAGCTTCTGCCACTGATCTATGACGAACTTCGCCGTCTGGCAGCAATAAGAATGGCTCAGGAAACGCCGGACCACAGTCTATCGGCGACGGACCTGGTCCATGAAGCGTACCTGCGGCTGGTGGGTGTAGAACAGCCGCCGCACTGGGATGGTCGCGGTCACTTCTTTGCCGCCGCCGCCGAGGCCATGCGACGGATTCTCGTTGAGAGCGCACGCCGCAAACAAGCGAGCAAGCACGGTGCGAACCACAGCCGCGTCAAGTTGACCGACTCCATCACCATGTCCGTTGAACCGTCGATCGACCTGCTGGCGTTGGACCATGCGCTGACGGAACTCGAATCACAGCAGCCCGCCAAGGCCCAACTGGTCAAAATGCGTTTTTTTGGCGGTTTGACGATGGACGAAGCGGCTGCGGCAATCGGAATATCGCCCCGAACTGCAAGACGACACTGGCGTTCCGCTCGCGCGTGGCTGTACGGCCGCATGGTGTCGACCGATGCAAGTTCACAATAATCGGGATTTTTTTGGATCAGGTGTCCGCTATGGCGGCCGTTTTCTCGCATTAAGTAATAGGGCAACCGCTGAATCATTATGAAGCCATCCCATGATCCAGGGCTCCGACATCGTAGACGCCATCTTCGATCACGCCGTCGACATCGAATCGATCGTCGAACGGCAGGCCTATCTCGACGAGGCCTGCGGTGGTAACCAAGCACTGCGAAAGCAGACCGAGGAGCTCGTCCGACATCACTTCGCTGCCGGCAGCTTTCTCGAACACCCGCCCACGATGTCTTCGGAAGCCCACTCACCAGCGCAAAATGGCCAGCTCCCGGGGCAGCAAGGGTCGACTTCCGCTCCTGTCCCGCTCGGCGGCGTGATAGGCGATTACCGAATCGTTCGCGAAATCGGTCGCGGTGGGATGGGGATCGTTTATGAAGCCGAGCAAATATCGCTCTCCCGCCCGGTGGCGCTGAAGGTTCTGCCGTTTGTCTCCATGCTCGACGTACGGCAGCTCAAGCGGTTCAAGAACGAAGCCTTGGCAGCCGCCCAGTTGGATCATCCGAATATCGTCAACATCTACGGGACGGGCTGTGATCGCGGGATCCACTATTATGCCATGCAGTGTATCGAGGGGGAAACGCTGGCAGACGTGATCGGCGAGCTGCGGGAAGACACTGACCGTAAGAAATTCGAACGAACTTCGGAGCGCAGCAACCGAATTGCCGATGAGCATACCCCACACGCTGTCTTGGGCCGTTTTAAAGCGTTTGAACGAAACGCTGTCGGCTTGGATGTTCGCGAAAGTGATGATGAGAGAGGATCATCGTCGAATGTTGAGCGAAAGCGAGATCCTCTTCCCGACACCTCTCCGTTCGCCAGGTTGTCAACCGAGCCATCCCCAGACCGCGCCACGCATTTTCTAGCGGTGGCGAAAATCGGTTTGCAGTTGGCCGAAGCGCTCAGGTACGCACATTCGGTCGGGATTGTGCATCGGGACATCAAGCCCTCGAATCTTCTCGTGGATTGGACCGGGCACGTCTGGATTGCTGATTTCGGCCTCGCGCACATTGAAACCGACGTGGGTCTGACGATCACCGGCGACGTCCTGGGCACGCCGCGGTATATGAGTCCTGAACAGGCTTCGGGCAAGAAAGGTTTCGTGGACGACCGCACCGACATCTATTCCTTAGGAATTACGCTCTACGAGTTTTCGGCGTTACGACCGGCGTTTTTGAGCGACGATCGTCAGCGGCTATTCCGACAGGTGATTCACGACGATCCGCCCCAACCGCGCAGCATCGATCCATCAATTCCTCAGGATCTGGAAACCATTGTCCTGAAATCAACTTCCAAGGAACCGGCAGAGCGATACGCCGACATGGCCGATATGGCGGACGATCTGCGCCGATTTCTCGAACAAAAACCAATCAAAGCCAAGCGGCCCAATGTTTGGGAACGAGCCGCCAAATGGTCCCAGAGGAAACGGAAAACTCTGGTCGTGGCAATGATCTTTCTGGCCGTCTTGTCGGTGACCTCGGCGGTGGGAATGTTCACCGTCTTGCGGGAACAGAGCCGAACGCAAGCGGCGCTGGACGAAGCGCGGCAGCAACAACTCCGGGCCGAGGCATTGGCCGCCCAAGTCAGGCGGCGGCTGTACGTGGCCGACATCAAGCTCGCTCATCAGGCTTGGCGGAATGCCGACCTTGAGCAATCACTCGATTTGCTGAAGCGATACGAACCTCGCGAAGGCGAAGAGGATATTCGAGGGTTCGAGTGGCATTACCTCAAGAGACTTTGCCACGGCGACGCGCTCACATTGAGCGGTTTTGACGGGGAAGTCTACAGCCTGTCTTTCTCGCCCGACGGTAAGCGTGTGGCCGGCGGAGGAGAAGATGGAACCGTTCGGCTCTGGGATTGCACAACGGGACGGCTAAAGGCAGCGCTGCACGGCCACCAAAACGAAGTCTGTAGCGTGACGTTTTCACCCGACGGCCAGACGCTGGCCTCCGCCAGTGACGATCACACCGTGCGGTTGTGGGACACAACGTCGCAAAGACAACTCGCGGTGCTTCACGGGCATACCGATGCGGTGAACCACGCCCTCTTTTCGCCCGACGGAACGTTACTGGCCTCCGCCGGCAGAGACTTGGTTGTGCGATTGTGGGATACGTCGACTTATGAGGAAATCGGCGCGCTAATAGGAGAAACGGGCGTCATCGAATTCCTGACCATTTCTCCCGACGGACGGACTCTGGCTGCCGTGGGAAGTTTGAATGCCGAACCGGTCGTGAACCTTTGGGATATCGAGTCGCGACGACTGAAAACGAAACTGAGCCCGGGAGGCGGGGTTTTGCTTACGGCTGCGTTCAGCCCCACAGAATCGATCCTGGCGACCGCTGGAACAGATCCGTCAATCGAGTTCTGGGACGTCGACACGGGACGACTCAGGGCCGTGATGCCGGGTCACACGAGTTGGGTTCAAGCCATCGCATTTTCTCCCGACGGAAAGACCCTGGTTTCCGCCGGTCGCGATGCTACCGTTCGATTTTGGGACGTCGCCACTGCGAAACAGCTAGGTGTTTTGAACGGGCACATCGGCCGCGTGTGGTGCGCCGCTTATTCAAGAGACGGACAGACGCTGGCCACCGCCGGAGCGGATCGGACGGTCAAGCTGTGGCCACTGCCGAAGCTGTTGCGACAAAACATGCTCCCACTCGAACAAGCCGAGGTGAAGGAGGTTGCGTTCTCGTCTGATGGGCGGCTGGCGTGCGCAATCCAGAACGATCGAACGGCGGCCATTTGGAACACTTCCCATAACAAATTCCTGACAAGGTTCAAGCTGTCCGGTCCTATATCAGTATCGGCTTCGGCTGTCTCATCGGACGGGACGACGCTGGCCGCTTATGTTGTTGGGGGACACATCGGCAACAACGGCGAAGTCGGGGTCTGGGATGTTGCGTCCGGAAAAAACCGGTATCTTCTGAAAACTCCCGACGTGAACGAAATGGATTGTGTGGCCTTTTCTCCCGATGGAGCCTTCCTAATCGCCGGCGCTGCGCATCACCGTCCTGTTCAGATGTGGGAGCTCGCGACAGGAGAAATCGCAGCCACTTTTTCCGGACACACTTCGGGGGTCGGCGCGTTCGCCTTTTCCCCGGATGGACGAGTCGTGGCCACCGGCAGTGCTGACGCGACGGTGAAGGTTTGGAATGTCTTGTCGGGTGCGATGGAACATGATCTTTCAGGCCACCGAGAGGGAGTCTTTTGCGTCCTTTTCTCTCACGACGGGTCATTGCTTGTTTCGGGCGGAAAAGATCGGGCCGTCGATGTTCGTGATGCCGCGACGGGTGAACGAATCACCCGTTTATCGGGACACACGAATGCCGTCAGATCGATCGCGTTCTCGCCCGATGATCGAACGCTGGCAACGGCCGACGAAGATGGCGTGATCAGGCTGTGGCAGGTCGCCACCTGGCAGGAAATGTTCGCCTTACCTCTACACTCTGGTCCCGTGACGGGATTGGCCTTCTCGCCGGATGGGCAAAAACTATTTAGCACTGCACGCTCGGCTACCGGCCACGTCGAGTACCTGATCTGGCCGGACGCCGCTCACGTGATTCGTTAATCGACATCTTGTAGGACCGAGAAGGAGACCCAACGAAATTCCGAATACCTGGCATGTAACTTAAGCAACTAAGAAATCTAAATATGTTTCGGGTTAAAACGACCCGGCCGGTGAGAGAGTCGCCAAACCCTGAACTCACCGGCCGGTGCCTCCTCCGGACGCTCTCGATGCGCGCCCGGGGCCGTTTTATTGTACCGCAGTCCGACGTCCGGAAAAGAGCGAGACCATGTTATTGACCTGGTTGATATGCAGGTCGAATCCCACTTCAGGTCCATGCGCTCCACGGGTCAAAGACACAAGCGAACAGAGGTTTCTATCCAGAAGAAGGTCTTAAGGACGAGAGGTCACAACGTTTTGAATTTCGCTTCCATCGTCAACTTGAATCGCGAGGATTCTACCATGATGAGGATGACATCTTTGTGGGCGATTGTCTTGTTCTGCAGTGTTTCTACAACGGCAGTCGCGGCCCCTATTCCCGGCACTATCTTCGTTACCGATCTCGGACTCGACGTCGTTTTCCAGATCGACCCGATCACGGGGAACCGCACGACTATTTCGTCGTCCAGCGTAGGCACGGGTACCAACTTTGGCGATCTCCGTGGAATCGCGTTGGACGCCAGCGGGAACATTTTGGTTGCCAATCATCACCCCGGCGTGTTCCAGGTCGACCCCGTGACTGGGAACCGCACGATTGTTTCCTCCCCCGCCGTTGGCACCGGCCCCAGCTTCAGCACGCAGAAGCAATTGGAAGGCATCGCGGTCGATGCCAACGGGAACATCCTCGTTACCGATCACGCTGGCGGGTTCGTGGGGACGTCCAAATTGTTCCAGATTGATCCGGTCACGGGGAACCGCACGATTCTTTCTTCCTCCAGCGTCGGTACCGGCACCAACTTCGCCGCGCCGCGTGGTATCGCCTTCGACGCCGGCGGGGACATTCTTGTTACCGATATCGGTCTCGACGCCTTGTTCCGTGTCGATCCGATTACGGGCGACCGCACAATTATTTCCTCCTCGAGTATCGGAACCGGTCCCAACTTCATCGACCCCGAAGGAATTGCCCTATACCTGGATGCCAGCGGGAATATCGTTCTTTCAGATTTCGGTCTCGACGCCTTGGTTCAAGTGGAATTGTTGACGGGAAACCGTACGATTCTTTCTTCGCCCAGCGTCGGAACGGGCCCTAACTTCGACACTCCGTATGGAATCGCGTTTGATGCCAACGGGAATATTCTCGTTGCCGATGCCGGTGCCGATGCCTTGTTCCAGGTGGACCCGTTGACGGGGAATCGCACGATTCTTTCCTCATTGAGTGTCGGCATCGGACCCAACTTCAGCGCTGCCTATGGAATCGCAATCCTCCCGACTCCTGAACCGTCTACGCTCACACTCTTGGCCCTCGGCGCTCTCGTCCTGGTGGGCTGTCGATGGCGTCAGCGGAGGAAAGTCGCGTAGAACCGAACCCGCGAATCTGAGGTTCGACCAAAACCGGCCCGCACGTGGCCAAATCGAGCATCTGATCTGGCCGGATGCCGCTCACGTGATTCGTTAATCGACATCTTGTAGGACTGAGAAGGAGACCCAACGAAATTCTGAATACCTGGCATGTAACTTAAGCAACTAAGAAATCTAAATATGTGTCGGGTCAAAACGACCCGGCCGGTGAGAGAGTCGCCAAACCCTGAACTCACCGGCCGGTGCCTCCTCCGGACGCTCTCGATGCGCGCCTGGCTGTAATTATGGATGATAGCAAATTGTGTTTTCGTAAAAGCAGGTGTTGCCACGCTATGTTCGTCACACGCTCGCTCAATTTCAGCAGCAACACTCCTCGTCGAGCATCACAACCACTTGAAATACAAACGCGGGAGAATTTCATGAGTCGATTTACTTCTTTGTGCAGCGTTGTCCTCTTCGTAGGAATCTCTACAACCGCAGAGGCGGATTTGCTTCACGGCCCCGACCCGTATCTCTCGTTTTCTGGCGACAGCCCGTTCGCATCCACGTTGGCCGCTGGTGAGTTCGTCTATTTCCATCTCGAAGACTTCGAGGACGGCTTGGCGAATACCCCCGGTCTCATTCTGCCACCCGGGAGTATCGCACTGACGACTAGCAACACCTTCGTTGACTCGGTGGCTGAAGACAACGTCGACGGCGAATGGGGCTCGTTTTATACGGATGAGACCTTTACAACCCAGCCGTTCATGTTCTCGTTCGATGCAATTGTCTTGGGCGGTCTGCCGACTCATGCCGGCATCGTCGTTACGGACATCCAGGTGCTGGACGGCTCGTTTGGGGGCATAACCAGTGATGTGGAGGTGACAGTGGAGGCCTTCGGTCCCGGTGGCGTGTCCTTGGGTTCTGTCACGGATCCGAGCTTTGGCAACTTCAACACCGTCCTGGATACCGGCGAGGACCGCTTCTTCGGATTCTTCGCCGCCGGCGGCATCGAGTCCTTCGGCGTCTCTGCTGTGACCCCTGCGGGGAGCATCCTGACCATGGAGTTTGACCATATTCAATACGGTTCAGTTGTCCCCGAGCCCTCCAGCCTGCTACTCGCATGCATCGGCGGGCTAGGCCTCATCGGCTACGTTCGCCGACGTCGCAGGCACGTTGCGTAGCAAGCCGCGTTGTCAAAGGGCCAGAGCCACATCCGCCCGGCCTCGCATTGCGACGCTGGGTGTTTTCATTCCACCGTCAGCGCGCATCCTGGAACGCCGCGAGCCCAGGAATCATGCCCGAACACGGAAGTTGCCTCCATCACTCGGCACGTGACCGGCAACAAGCAGACGATCGACATCGCGCGGCAAATCGCGACGCGCGTCATCGCTTTGCGCTGCCCGAACCAAGCGTGTTGAAGTGCCAGCAAACGTGGCCGCGCGACATGTATGCTCAACATGACGGACGGGTTCGATCGAAGCAGCTGAATGCAACCTCTCACCGGCGTTCAATTCGGGCAGTCGGCCCGGGGTTTGCTTTGAAGTCCACAACCGTCAGAATGAAATGTCTACGGACGGTCGTAGTGGGACGTTCTAGGGAGCAGAGCCCAAGCCGGCGAGACGGAAAACGCGCAAGTAGGGGAAACGTCGCATGTCTTCAAGATCCACCCGTCGTGATTTCCTTCGAACGGCGGCTGCCCTCGGCACGAGTGGATGGTGCGGCTTGTTTCGTCCCGAGACCTGTTGGGGCCAGGCTTCATCACGCTCCCAGCCTTCTCTGCGAATCACTGAAATCGAGCGTCACGAAGTTCTCCTGCCGCTGAATGACTATCATGCCACGACGCTCTATCGGTGTCAGGGCTCAGAGATCATGGCTCGCACGGTCTTCGTTGTAAAGACTGAGAACGGTTTGGAAGGCTACGGCGAAGGTATGGGTTCGTCATGGCTCCCACCCGACGAGTTGAAGAAATTCATTGGAACTTCTCCGTTCGACTGGATCGGCGATGACGCCAACTTACCACTCAACATGGCTTTCTACGATCTCATGGGCAAGTATCTAGGTGTCCCGGTGTGGAAGCTCATTGGCCCTAAAGTGAGATCGTGGATCCCGGTCGCTGCATGGACGGAGCCTCAGACTCCCGACGCGATGGCCGAAGAAGTGCGTCAAGTTTCGCGGCGCGGTTACAACTGGCTGAAGTTTCACCTCAACGAAATCCAGGACGTCGTGGACCAGACCGAGGCGATGCAGAGAGTCGCGCCGCCTGGGTTCAAGGTCCATTATGATTTCAATGCGAATTCTAACGTGGAAGCCATCCTTCCCGTGATCAAGGAGTTGGAGCGATTTCCGATTGCCGGCCGAGTCGAAGACCCAATCGCTCCCAAAGATCACGACGGTTACCGCCTGCTGCGCGAAAAATCGCGATTGTCCATCCTCATCCACCACGGCCCCATCGAAGTCATGGTGGATCATCTCTGTGACGGTTACATGGCGGGTCACGCCGCCATCGGCGTGGCTGCGAAAGCCGCTGCCGTTGCGGACGCGACCAACACGCCGTTTATGCTGCAGCAGGGGGGTGGCACGATCAACCAAGCCTTTCTTGCACACGAAGTCGCAGCATTCAAAATGGCCGTGCTCGATCACGTCAATCTCGACAATTTGTATAAGGATGACGTGACGACCGAACGGTTCTCTGTGGTGGGCGGCAGCATTGCCGTGCCCAAAGGACCCGGGTTGGGAGTGACGCTCGACCGTGAGAAGCTCGAAAAATACAAGAAGACGCCCCAGCCTGCGCCCGCTCGGCTGTTGGTCCGCGTCAAATACAAAACCGGCCTGACTATTTTCTATCGCCACAATCCCGAAGCACCCGGCGAGCTGCTCCGATTACGATCTCTGTCGCGCGTGGATGTCCCCGGTCCCGTTCCAGGCTATCGAAACTCCGTGGTCGGTGATTTTTGGGAAGAGGATAACACGGCCGAATTCGCGAAAACCTGGAAAGAAACCGAATCCGGCCCCTATTGGATCCGGCAGTGATTGATGAAGCGATGTTTGATAACCGGTCGTCGATCGGGATAGGAGGCATCGCGGATCGACTGCCATGATCTCGAGATGACTCGACTCTCGTTCCTCCAGCAATTCTCGCATATCGTGATGCTCCTGCAATGTACAATGATGACCCAACCCCATTGATCGAACTGATCGAAGTTGCGTGGGAAGACTACATCGTCCACGGTCAGCAGAAATTCGAAGAGGCCGAATCGCAAGTAGTCGAGTGGCGATTCTCAGCAGACGACCTCTTCTTGCCGGACCATCCGTTCGCCCAGCTGTTTGAGATTCGGAATCTTGATCCCTGGCGACCGCGACCGATCAGATTTGTGAAGAGAGATGAGAGCGCCTTTCAACCCCGCCATGGGTTTGACGCTCGAGGGCACATCGTCATCGCTGGAAACCATTTGATCGTGTACGGCGATGGGTTTCACGATATTCTCACATACCAACGCGAACGTGATAGCCGTACTCGTGAGTTTACGGGAAGAATCTCGCTGTTCAGTTCCGGGACATTTCATAGGCATTTCACAGACGAATCCCACCGGATCATTCGATCGATCCGTTTTTCGAACCGAAATCAGCGCGAGTATCGATCGCTGAACACGTTTCGATGGGAAGATGGCCGCTTAGAGGAGTCTTTTCGACAGAGTTTTCATCGCGCAATAGAAGGCGTTAACTACTTCTCGGCTTATCCGCCGGGTGCGGTGTTACCTGTGGTCCGTGATGTTAACGAAAATCTGCGCGAATCGATGGCGTCGCGGATAAGGACCGAGTACACGTACGACGACAGTGGCCGTCTGACGAGAGTCGCCGACTACAAGGATGAAGCCGAGCCGTGGGACGTGTTGTACACGTACAACCCTTCCGACACGATCGAAAACGTGTCAAAGGAACTGGTGAAGCTGTTGAGCAAACAACTCGTCAAGACGATCAGTGCCTTCAAGGAGGCCCACCCGATTCGCTACGTCGCACTCCAATACTCCGCCGAACATTCCCACTGTGGCTTGCCGACCGAAGTTCTACTCTCGTCCGCCGGCGAGGAGATCAACCCGCTCGACTGGGAATCGTACGCACACACGGCTGAATGGCCCCCTGCGGGCCGCACGGGAACGAAATACGAAGGCCTGCAGAGGCGGTTGCAGCTTGTCGTCGAGGGCTCGTCGAAGTACGCCGAAGATTTCCAGCCGCTCCATTATCGACAAATACTGTGGCACGCCAGCCGTTTGGTGTATAGCGCACTCGCCAAGAAACGCACGACAACCGATGACTTTGCCATCTTTCCTCTGGATGACCACGGCGACGCGGACGCGCTCGAAGACATTCGTGAGAGCTTGCCGAGTAGTGTGGCAGAGCGAGTGAGTGCTACTACCGAGTCAGGATGAAACGAACTCGCCAAACGTGAGGCTTGATCGGCATCATTGTCGTTTGGGCGCGGTGACCGATGTTGAAGAATCCACACGCAACGTCGGGGGCTGCGGATGGATGTGCAGATCGCGGCCGCTTCCCGATTCAATCGCTCATCCGATCCGATCCAGGGAGAGGCGACCCAAGTCCTTTTTCCAGGTGGTTGCCAGACGATACGTCTCGGTAAAGAACTCGTCATTTGAGCAACCAGCGTGGCGCAGGAACCAAGTGAGCATCTTGTGGAAGAGCGGCTGCTGACGCTTCATGAGATCGAGCTGTCTTTTGTCGGCGGCAAGAAAGTAGTCGCGGCGACTCACAATGTGATCGGCCTGCTGGAGCGCCAAACGCACCATCAACTCGTATCCCCACAAGAGAATCTCGCCGTCCGGCTTCAACGTTTTTCGAGCCAGCTCTTTGAGATAATTGACGTGAGGCAGGTAATCGAACGTCAGCGCGTCCCACGTATCGATGTAGACGGTGTCAAACTTCTCATCTGTCCGTTTGAGAAAATCCTCGATTGAACTTTGGCTGACCGAACAATCGTTCTTCCGCAGCCACGGCTTCTTCGCCCAATTGTTCTGGATGAGGGAGATAACGGCTGAATCCATCTCCACAACGTGTACCGAACGAACTTGCGGCAGACTCAACGCAAACTGCGGAAAGATTCCCATTCCCAAACCGCCGCACAGGACATGACCGCTAGAGCGCTTCGCGGCTTCCCACATCATGAGGCGTTCCTGGATGGAATCGCCCATCCATACGATGTGAGAAGCCTCGTTCTGCTTTGATTCAAAAACTCTCTGCTTCCAATCAAAACTGCCGCCCGGAAGCAGCTTGTACAGAACCCGAAGCTCGTCCAGCGCGTTGGTGTGTACGCCCTTGCCATAAACTTCATGCATCTGGGGCTTCGTGCAGAGCACGATCAGATCGGGTGGATATTCGCCCTATTCCGGTAGGACGACCGGAAACTTCATCACCTGCCAATCAAAGCCATCGTCTCGCCAGGTTTGATCGAACCAGCCGTCACGGCTCTCCGATCGTACCTTCCAGCTTTCGGGAGTCATCAGGTGGGTCGATGGTGCGACGGCGTCGTTTTCCCACAAACTGCTGAGTCATTCGGCAATTGATGGGGCGTGGGTTTGCGGCAGTGAAGGGGCAACGGTGTGACCCGACTCTTGCTCGTCGATGCGCGCCTGCAACTCAAACCGCTTCATTTGAGCTTCCAAGCAAACAACTGACGCGGGGCACTTTCGGCAAGAGGCCGTGTCAATTGGGCCTGGTGCCTCTTTCGGAGTCGCAAAAACCATTGAGCGGCAAGTCAGCGGTCTGACAGGGTAGATGGCACAATGGCCCCGTTCAAGAAACGGACACTCGATGCCGCCGGCGCGCTCAAATTCGTCTGCGCTATCACAAAAGCCGTTTTCCCGCTGTTTTCGGAAGCATCCGGCGGTCGATTCCACGCGCGAGCGGAAATGCTCCTGACGTTCGACCGAGAATTCTTTTCGAAGATATGCGTCGATCAACAGCCCTTCCGAATGAGCACACGGCTTAAGATCGAAGCAGCATCCATGGCAGCCTTCACTACAACGGATCTCTAGGCCTTGATTGTTGATCGATTGCTCGATCGTTGGCCACGCCTGATCCCAATCCGAGTGAATCTCGGTGGCCAATGCTACCGAGCCGGCGTGTTCGGATGTTGGATCTAATGGCAGAGTTGTCACGGCGCGTACTCCATTTCGCTCGAATTTCCACCAACTAGCGCGTTGTGAACTCGGGTTCGATTCCTTGAACCGCAGCCAGTATAGCGAAACCGAAGTCGCCACTTGAAGACCAACTCCAGCGTGCGGCCGCCTGTCAAGCTGCGCGTGCGGGTTTCGGGCTACGTCATCGATCTGCTGATCATTGCCATGTCCTTGGAGGCGTTGACTTCACGGGAGCCGGTCGTAAGTCGATCTACGCGAGGTGCAGGACGATCGGTCTGCGGCGGGAATTGTCGTTGCACGCCATGGGCAGGTCAAAACGCAACGTATCTCTACGATCACTAGTTCGACGCGTACGCGCCAAACCATCTCGCTGACATCCTCAAGCACCTACGGGCAAAGAGTAAGATCAACGCCGTTTCTCAACCGGCGGGCGAGATGCGCCGTGAGAACGTCGGTGTTTACGCGTCAATTCGGCCGCCATCGGTGCTGCGAATGACAGACATCGATGCATTTCGTATAATCTGATGTATCACCAGTGGCGTCAGTTCTTCGGCGAATGCGCCGAAGAATCGCATAATCGTCTTGCCTAACAGCAACTCGTACGGGAATGCCATTATCACGATGCTCGGTAATCCACGCACGTGCTGCGATGGGGTGACGCGACGCGAGACGTTGCAAGCCGGTGGGTATGACAACGAACTCAAGACCGGCGAGTCTGACCGGCTACATATCACTTTTCGTGCCACAATTGCACGCTCGTCTTAATTCCCAAAAGGACAGCACGTTACGTGTCGAAAGTGATTTTTCAGATGAGCAATTGGAAGCAAATCGACTGGAATTAAAGTCCATGCAAATTGGAGCTTCCTCCAATTTGGCAAAACGCCGAGGCTCGTACCTAGGGGGGTCAACAAAGACCCTTGGCCCATCATTACGAGTCCGACGGTTTCGGTCGTTGCCAGCGAGTGGCAGCCATTGCATTTGGCGCGTCGTCGTGCCGGTACGATTGCACATGAAATTCTTGGAGATCGGTGTCCTTGGAGAATACCCGGTAAGCTTGTTACCACGACCTAGCCGAATTCGAATCCGTCTACCAGAAGGTCAAAGGGCTCTTCAATTGTGCGTTCAGCAGTTGCGTCGCCGACTAGACAGCTCTAAAACACGATTCCGAGGATCTGAAATTTTTCAGGCACATCCCCAGTAAGTCCTATCGCACAAGGTTTTGCAAAAGTTGACAACATCGGCTTGTCAAATCGGACTTGGTGTCATGTGAGTGGTCCAGAATGTCGAGTCGGAGCTCAATTTGAGCTAGGCGATCTCAAATCTCGGTGTGCTTGCAATCAGCGCTCTGTGCCATTCTGGTCGGCCAGTCGTAGGTTCAATAAACGACCTTGCTGGTTGACGATCAACGACGCGATGCAGGCGGCGACTCCACAAGCCCGCTTCGGAAGGACGGCGGTTGCGGCGTCTCGCCTGCGGCTCCGGCAGAGCCTTTCGTTCCGGAAGCCGCCGCAATGCGACCGAGGCGCTGATCGGCGTTTTTTAGGGAGAGTCGGCGGAACATCCACAGCAGGGCTCCATAAAGCACCGCGTTTACCAGATAAAACGCCCAATACGGGTCGGGGATTCCGTTGCCCGACGGGTCGGCGGTCTCGATCGCCGGAATCACAACCGCCGGACTGAGCATAAACAGATATTGAGCCCAGTTCGAAACCTGCGCGTCAAAGCCGGCAGCGAGCAGATATCGGGTGGCCATCGGAAGCGTCACCCAAGCAACAATCAGGCCGACAGCCGCCGCAGCTGCCCGAACCTGAGAGCGAATCTTAAGCCCCAGCCACATGGAAAACCATGCCGTCAACGGCAGGTAAATCAAGACACAAACCGTCGACCAGCAGAAGTACTCCCAACTGTGACTATCTTTGAACCACCGTTCGAAGGCGAAGATACTTAGAAACGGAACGAACAACACGCAAATCAGACGTCTCACGCCTCGAAACTTTTGTAGGATAATGTCACGTCCGGCAATCGGAGCCGTCAGCAGCACGTCCAGAGTCTGCCGTGACCGCTCCGACGAAATCAAGCCGGTGGCGTGAACGGCGACCATCGCCACCGATACAACCCACAGCAAATAAAGCAGCACCGACACGCTGTTGATCGACGTCCGGGAACCCGCCCCTCTGAGCAACTGAAACGTACACAACAGAGGGACCTCCAGCACCACCAGTACCCGGAACAAATAGCGAACCGTCCCCAGCGATTTCTTCGACGTCTCGCGCCAGGCAACCGGCTTTTTGCCCGGCAGTCCCTCTGCGTCTTTCGTGAGCATGATGCCGCCGGTCACTTGATTCATGTCCATGAAGAGCCTATCCAGCGCCTTGAAGATTTGCAGAAGATAATTCCTGGAGAGGACAAACGCTCTGGACTCGAGAAACACGCGAGCGAGGACGAGGAAGCAAACGGTTGAGATAATGATCATCGCCGAACCTGACAATGTTTGCGCCAACGTCAGTCTCTCGGCTCGTCGGAACACGTAAGGCGCGAGCGCCATTGGAAGCATGGACCACAGTGACAAGAAGCAAAGATAGCTAGCCACGAAGGACTCTTGCGTTGTTCGGAAGAATGCCGAACACATGATAGAAAACGAGCCGACTTGCAGGCACGTCAGCACTAAAAGCAGAATGCCGGACCACAAATGGCTCGCAGTCACTCCCCCATGGCTGAAGGCAATGGCCATCAGCGGAAACGAAATGAACAGGAAGCTGAACATCGGAATCAGGCGGCCGAAGAGCTTCTGGACAATGATCTGCCAAGGGCTCAGAGTTGTCAGCATCAGCAGGCCCAGGCTGTCCCGCTCCTTCTCGCTGCTGATGACGCCACAGACCGTTGCAGGCAGAAGCAGGTAGATCCCCCAAAACTGCAACGTCACAAGCTGCACAAACATCGGACGGCCCTGGCCCAGCACGCTCGCAGTCCCGCCGGACGACACGTTCCCATAAAACAGTACACACGCAACGACAAACAACGATCCCGCGTAGACGAATCGCACACCATACGTCCGCTTGCGTGCAGCCTGTTCGGTGAGTTCCTTGACGAGCAGCGGAAGTCGCCATGCGCGCGCCAGGCGTCTCATGCGATCTTGCCCTCGGTCAACTTCATGAACGCCGTTTCCATGTCCATCGCTTCCGGCTGAAACATCCGCATGCGGGCGCCCAGTGCATACATTCGGTCCAGCAATTCTTCGGACGGCAGATGCTCGGCCCGCACACGAATGGCCAACCGGTCCGCCTGCACCTGGACGTCCGCGACGCCGGGAATCGAGCGAATCTGATCGATCAGCGTGTCGCTACCGTTGACCAGTTGCACGTGGATCAACTGCATCAGCCCGAGACGTTTGTAAATATCTTCGAGCGATCCTTCCGTCACCATTTCGCCGGCTTCGATGATGCCGATACGCGTGCACAGCAGCGAAAGCTCGTGAAGAATGTGACTCGAAATGAGGATCGTCTTGCCCATGTTCTTCAGCGCGATCAGCAGCTCCCGGATCTCGATGCGGGCGCGGGGGTCCAGGCCGCTGGCCGGTTCGTCCAACAACAACAAATCAGGGTCGTGCAGCAGTACGCGAGCCAAGGCCAGTCGTTGTTTCATGCCGCGTGACAACGCATCAACCGGCTCCTCCACCTTTTCCATCAAATCGGTCAACGTCAGCACGTCGGCCACGGTTCGTTCACGTTGGAGGCGTGGAATATCGTACGCCGCCGCGAAAAAATGCAGGTACTCCTTCGCCGTCAGGTCCTCATAGACTCCGAAAAAGTCCGGCATGTAACCGATGCGCTTTCGGATGGCCATCGGGTCGTCGAGCACGTTCATCCCGCAGACTTTGACCGAACCGTAAGCCGGCTTAATCAAAGTCGCCAGAACTTTGATCGTCGAAGTTTTGCCCGCGCCATTGGGGCCGATGAATCCGAAAACCTCGCCCTGTGGAATCTTGAATGAGATGCCGCGAACGGCATGCACGGCTCCATACGTCACCCAAAGATCGTTGATCTGGACGATTCCCATCACCAATCTCCGCGAAACAGGCGGCGGAACACGACGTAGTCATTGCCCTGCGTCGCCACGATCACCAGCAGCCATTGATCCGCATCGCTTGGATCCAAGATCGACAAATCTTCTAAGTCGGCTGCACCATTCGGTGAGATCTGAGACACGATCGAAAACAGACGGTCTGCCGGGCGCACGCACACTTTTCGAACCAGTCCCAACAGTTGCGTATCTTTGTTGGCCGCTGGGAGCGACAGCTCGTCGCGACTGAGCAGTTCCGTGCCATGTGTCAGATCGTAAGCCTGGTCGCCATTGAAAATCAGAACCGTCGATTTTGGCATCGACGAGTGAATCCGTTCGCAAAGCCCTTGTTGCCATGCAGGGTTCGCGAGAAAATCCGACGTTTGCAGCAGTTTCGTGTCGATCTGGTCCAGGTCAAACTGCGGCACGGGGCGCTCTGTCGACAAGGCGGTCTGGCGGCTCAATTGCGGGCTCCATTTTCGCATTTGCTGCCGAATCGAAAACGATGCGGGCATATTACCTTCGAATATCGGCAGCTCGTGTTCCTGCGGCCGCCCAATCTCGCCTTGGGTCGCGAATGTGTTGCCGTACGTCATCCCGGTTCTCGAAGAATTCCGTTCATTCTCATCTCTTGCACGTCGAGCGGGAATCGGGGTGTATAGAGTCTGCTTCAAACTGGTCGTGACTTCTCGCTGTGCCGCGGTAAAGAGCAATTCGATACGGCTGCTACGAATCACGCGGTCGCCCTCTGTCAAATCCACAAATTCCAGCGACGTACGATAGTCGGCTGATCCCAGATATGCGTTGCCCAGCCCGGCCGTGAACAACGTGAACCCCAGCGAAACAATCGGGAGTAAGACCCACGTGTACTTGCGACGTTTCAAATAGCCAAGAAAGTAGTAGTCGACGGGCACAATCACGATCAGGAACAACACCAAAACCGCGACGACGACCCCAAACGGCATGCCCTGCACTTTCTCCGGCAGAAGAATCGTCGCGAGCCCGTCCGCCTCGGCAAGCCGGACTTGTTCATACGGCTTGTGCGGTGGGTACGACTTGTAGGATCGGCCGATTTGCGACGGCGACGATGGTTCCGGAGGCGTCTCCCAGGTTCCGGTTTCTTGAAGCTCTGAAAGCTTATCGCTGCGAAGCTTCCACAGAAACGCAACGAGTTCTCTCAACTCTGCCGATGCGTCCATTGTGTCCGCATCCGGTGGCGTCCGGAGAACAACCGCCCGTCCCAAGCCGGGGCGGTACTTGTGGAATTCCGCTGGGGATTCGTTGGCCTTCTCGGGGCGTCGGCTGTCTGTATTCATGAGCAACGCCGGATCGTTCTGGGGCAGTCCGGCGATCCGATTTAAGAACTTTGCCTGTGCAATCGGCGTGGTTCGATCGACGACGACGAATAGACTGCCGCCCGCTTCGACCCAATCGCCGATGACGTCGAGCTGACTCGCTCGCAATTCGCTGAATCCCGGCCCGGTGAGTACGAGCAGGTCGAACGAGAAACAACCCAAGCCGCCGGTGGGCAAGTCGCTGGGAGCAATGCGCGAAGGTATGCTCAAGAGTCCGCTCCGACGAAGCTCATTTGCTTGAAACTGATCCAGGCGCAGAGAATTGCCGAAATCGACGCCGCCCGAGGCGAAAACATGTCCATTCCCAAAGTCGACGCCCGCGGCATGAGCATGTCCTTCCGGGCGGACCACCGCGATCACGAAGGAACGCTTCCAATGTACGGGCGCCCGTAGCTCGAACTTGCCCAAATCGTAGCTCGACGAATCGCTCACAAACCGGGCCTTCACCGCCAACAGCGACAGATCCTCGGCCAACGGCATCGGCGGAAGCACGGTGCGAAAGCGCCTCTCGCTGTCCGACAACACGAGCTCACCGCTTCGGTAACGGTTGATCAACTTGCCACGGTCATAACAAGTTAGCTCGAGCCGTCCTTCCAACAGGCCCGTCGACATCCACTCCAGGCTGACGTCCAGCAACAGCGGAGCATGCGATCGGATATTCGACGTCACAGTTGTAAGCTCGATCCGCAGCGGCCCTTGCGCGTACGCGTGCGTTGCAGCTAGCACGCACGCCACGACAAACCCTAGACCGTGTGACCTGCAAGAGTGGCTCATGGTGACTTTGACTCAGCGGAGAAACCGTCTCCTGAGGAATCGTCGCCCGCCGATGAATCTACGTCGTAGGAGCGTGCCGATGGACGGGAACTTGGAGGCGGTATGAAACTGGGAACGACGGCCCCCAGCGCACAAATCAGACTGATTCCGAACAAGACCGGTCCCATCGCAGTCAACAACTGCAGCGCCCCGTTCGAGAAAAGGGCCCCCGAGAAGCCACCCCCAGCTCGCCCACCTAGACCGGCCGGCCCCATCACGGCAGCCACCAATAACGGCGCCGTGCTTGGAATAATGACCGACAACGCGAAACAGACGTACGCGCGACGAAACAACGAAACAATCCTGATCCGCTCCGGCCGAAAGACGGGGACCCAAAGAAGAAACGCCAGAAAGACAACCTGTACCCACGCACTGCCGCCCGCCAGCAAACCGCCGCCGAGTTGTCGCATCAACAGCATTTGCTCGGCACTCATCGGCATCGCTCCCAATAGAATCCTATATTTATGGACCTTCCACAGTGTCAACATACGAAGAACTGTCCAGTGATGCCAATCGTTTCTTGTCTGGCCACGCCAAACGTGAATGAACAAGCCCAATCGCGGAGATTTGATTGGAATCTGTAACGACGGATTTCGAACCGCTATCGTCTGTTGACACGATCGCAATAGTAAAACGTCGACTCTCAGGGCCTTCGTTCGGTTTCCACGTCCGCCGACATACCGCTTCCAAGTCTTCGGCCGACATTGTCCGCACGAAAAGAACTCTCTTGTAGGTTGCGGCGGGCGGTTGTGTGTAACCGCACGTTGGACATTCGCGACGGGAATGTGTCAAAACGTCATCCGGGCCAGTTGAAAAACTCCACGTCCAATCGAGTCCACGCCATACTTGAAGAGTGTAATTGGTAGAAAAGGCGCGAAGAGGATTTGGCGAGTATCACTCTGCGTGGTAGCCTCGCCACATCCAGATGAGTGTGTCGGCCAGCGTCTGCTCGAACACCTTGCCATCACAATGCCGCGTTGCACGACTGAATACGAAACGGCAGTCATAGCCTTTGGCTTTGAGGGCTGCAGACGTCCGCTCGTTGGCCATCACCCAGTTGTGATGGGTTTCTTCTGGATCTTTGGCACGAAGGTCGTTCTCGGATACGTGTGTGAAGATGCGCAGAGGTTTCTTCGCACTATTTTCGATCAGCTTCATGCTGGAATGGTATTCCCAGGCGCCGAGAGGGTAATCAGCTTCTTCTGCCGCATCGTCGTCCTGCTGATCGACGAATGTGCCGGAGTAGGTGATCAGACGACGAAACAGGTCAGGACGAAACCAGCCCATAGAGAGAGCCGCCGCACCGCCCGAACTGCAACCCATCGCAGCTTTGCCCCACGGATTGTCCGTGAAGGCGATGTTCGGATACGCAGCGTTTATCTCCGCATTATTCAGTACTGTGGGCAACACCTCGTCGTTGATGAATCGGGCGAAGCGGTCGGACATCGTATCGTATTCGAGACCTCGCTCGCTGCCCTTGCCATCGTTGCCACCATTTTGAACAGCGATTGCGATGAAGGCAGGCAATCGACGGTTGCTGTCCTTGGAAACAGTCAGATTGTCTAATGCGTTGCGTACCAGATTGAGCCGACTCGGCCCGTCATGCATAACGAGAATCGGCGCCGCCGTGCCGTCGTTGTAGGCGGCTGGCACGTAGACAAAAATCTTTCGCTCTTTGCGCACGTTCTTCTGAGGATCGAGTGTCGGATCGTCGCCGCGGAAGATGTTGCTGTCTGCGAGGCGCATCGAAAATTTGAAATATTGTCCCTTGGGATTTCCCCGATCAGTGAGGTCGGGATCAAACCTGTAGTCGGGACCGATTACAACATTACCGTTGCCATCCTTGCCCGGACTCTCCGCATAGCTATCGGCTGGAAACGCGGATTTGGCCGTCGAAACAACGAAAGCAATAAACAGAAAACAGCAGGTGTAGCCCGGGAGAAAATCTGATTTCGACAACATAGCGACTCTCAGTCGATTAAGGAGTTTGTTGTGCGGTCAAGGACAACTCTCGACTGGTTCGTCGCCGGAGATGACCTTGCCCCCGAGTTTGATCCGACGTGAATATGAGTTTTCAAGTTTCGACGATTTGCTCTACGTCCCGTGCGCCGTCTCACTTACCGCTGGATGTATTTTCGAACGCGTTGTTCGCAGCCACAAGATAGAGCGACCTACCCTAGAGTTCTCGTAGGGGAAAGATCGTCACGGCGTTGCCGAACGAGCGCGACGGCATCGCGACGACGAGTTGCTCGGTCAAAGCTCGCGAATCCGGATATTCTTCCACGCGCATCTCGCACCATTTGGCCAGCCGCCTCCGCCGTGAACCTGAACGGCAATGCTGCCGGGTTTGTTGATAGTCTTCATGATTTGTTCTCGATCGGCGTTGTACTTTTCGTTGGTTGTCTTGGCTCCATCGAATTCGTTGATCTTCACGCCGTTGATGTACGTGACAATGCGAGGATCGTCACCGCTGACGACGACGTGAGCCGTGTTCCACTGGTTGACCTTCCACGCTCTAACCCAGGCTTCAGGGGTGCAACTAGATATCAGGCCAACCGAAGCGGGTGTGACATGCTTGTTGGTTTTGATTCCGGTCAGTTTGCGATTGTCGCCTTTTCCTTCGTAAATGCCGTCGATGTCAAAGGTACGGGTATTGAATCCACCAGTGCCTTCTCCATAAAGGTGGCCGACGTTGCCTGCGTCGTGATAGTCGACCATCATCTGAATGCACTGTCCCTGGTCGTTGCCGCGTATGAACAATCCGGAGCACACCCCCCAGTCGGGTTTCATATCGATCTTCAGCTCGAAGTTTTTAAATTTTCTGTCGGTCAGCAAAATGCCTCCGTTCCCTGATCCGGGAGGATCTTGTTCACCCTGAATCGCGCCGTCTTCAACGAACCAACGTCCGCCCGTACCATGTCCGATACGTTGGGGATTCTTGTGCCATCCTTTCAGAGTTTTCCCGTCGAACAGTTCGATCCAGCCAGATTCGTCGGCGAGAGCACGAAAAGGCATGCCAGCTCCGAGAACTGCCGCCGTGGACGCCGCCAGGAATTCGCGGCGATTGGTATTTGAAGGAATCAACATAATTCGTTCCTCGGGGGTGGTATACGTCCGAAGGACGCATGGTACCTTGAATTCCTGCGTCGAGTCCACCAACGCGCTCGTTGGCCATTCACAACAGCAGGCACTCACGATGGCTCAAACACTTTCCCGTCGACAGTTTGTTCAGGCTTCGGCTGGTGCAGGGATTTCGATCCCGACCATTTTGCCATCCCATGTCTGGGCGGGGCCGTCGCCGAACGAGCAACTGCAGTTCGCGTGTATCGGTATGGGTGGGCAGATGCGCATCACGTTGTCCCCGCAGACCGATCCTGCGTCTCAGCGTCATTTTGCGGGCAATTTCGTTTGGTCAAACGGGTAGACGGTCGCCGCCGTCTTGCCGAGTATCCACTCCTTGTCTTCATTGCTAAAAAAGGGGATCAAATCTTTGATGATCAGCAGTTCGTAAAAGTTGGCGTAGATCATTCGCTGCGGACCGAACCCGTCGTAGACGCGCCTCAAGTAGGGCCACATGTCGCGATAGGGAGTCTGCTCTTGCGACGGGTTGTGCAGCGACGTTCTGATATAGACGTTCGGAAGTTGCTGTAGCTTGAGAATCTGGTCGATGCCTTCGTTATCCGGTTTCGTAATATCGATCATCGCGAAGTGATCAACGACCACCTTCACGCCGGGGAACCGCTCAGCCATATCTGCGACTTGTTGGATTTGATGCGCTGCCAGGAAGATGTTGAAGACGGCGCCAAGTTGCTCCGCTTTGTTCCAAAGCGGATAGCTGACGCGATCGTTCAACCAGACCTTGTCCCTGTCGTAGATGGGACTCAGCCGTAAGCCTGCCAGTTTGTCTTGCTTCATGAGCCTCTCGAGACGAGCAGGGTTTTCGGGATCTTCGGGTCGGTGCAGCCGATGGCCTACCAACAAGCCAATCGCGGCAAACTTGTCGGGATGGGACTTCACGCAATGACTGGAATAGGAATTATCGGTGCCGTAATAGCAAACGTGGCTAATCACCACCTTGTCGATTGCGCGCACCGCCATCTCGGCCAGTAGGTGCTCCATCGAGTAGTTTCTTTTCGGCTTGCTGTGCGGGCAGTTCGACAAGGCTGGATTGATAGGGAACTTGGAATCGTTGATCACCCAGGCGTGTTCTGCTCCGTTGATAATCGGTGTGCGCCCGGGAGATGCCGCAAGGCTCGACGTGACAGCTGCTCCGCCCAATGCGCCCACCATCGCCTTCAAACAATCGCGTCGCTTCATCGAAAATGTTCCTCGAAAGCTGGGACATCGGAAATGGGGAGCGGCAAATGTCACACAACAAATTGTTTTTGCGTACGCGTCATCGTCATCTTGGCGAGATGAGTCCCTTGGGGATGGGTGTCGGCTTCCAAAAGAGATCCTGTGTCTCGTGGGCCTTGATGTTGGCTTCGAAATATTTGTGCATGAGGCGTGAGGGCCGCGTGGTCAAGAATTTCGACTGTTCTCCGTACAGCCATGCGTAATGATCAGAGGCTGCCAGCGCGTTATGCACGGCGTGTGCGTGAGACTCGGGATCTCGCTGATTCACACTCACGTCCGTGTCGCTCCATCGCCTTCCCGCGTCCGCCCAGACACCCACCGAAAAACTGATCCGCTTTCGGGCCAGCTCCGGAACTGTGCTCAGCGTCAGTGACCTCTGCTTACTCGCATCGCGGGCAACCAGCATGTCCCGATATTGCGATTTGTCATACGTCGACTCGGTGGCAGCAACAATCGTGGCTCTCTCGTTTAATCCGAGAAGCAGCCCGTCACAGAACGCCGGGTACAGGGCATGATCATTGTGGTATACGAGCATATTATCATCTTGGACCCTTGACCCGTGCGGCAGGGCGCATTCGTGCAGACCCGGGATGACAAAAAGTGTGATGTCCGGGTAGACGTCGCTAATCGCCTCGGCGTATTGTTTGGCCCGCCGGCGGACCTTCGCGGCACACCGGGCAAAAGATCGAGGCTTAGCCTCGCCGGCCAATTCGTACCCGCCGGTAATCGCGTAGTACTTGTAGCTGAAAGGAAGCCGCCAGGGACCCCGGCCGTGGTGAAGGTACTGTTCGGTGTCCAGCAGAATTCCCTTGAAGCCACACTCCTTGGCGACCTTGGCCTGAATGCGCACATTGTTCAGAACGACCTTCCAATGCTCATCGTTGAACCAGTCCTGGCACGTCGTGCTGCCCCACACCGCGACTGAAGACCAGAGGAAGTTGTCGCTCAAGCGTCCCCAGTCGTTGACCTCCTGAAATGCCTTGATCTCGGGAATGAACTGGTTGTATTCAAGAGGGGTGATGTCCCACCACAGGCCATGCACAAGCTGTGGTCCCTTGACCTTGTCGTGCCGGGCCACGTTGAACACCAACCCGTCCAGCCCAGTTTGCTGCCAAGCTTTGACCTTCTCGGGCAAGTCAGCCTCAGCCATAGAGGGGACATCGAGCGATCCGCTGACCAGCTCGCTGGCAACACGCAGAAGCTTCTTTCCCTTTGCTCGATTCTCTCTCTTTAGCAGCCGCAACGCAGCAACTTCACTCGGATGGACTGCGTCTATCTTGCCTTCATTTGTTGCCACGTCGTCTGTCGGAGGCAAAACGCCGATGTGTTTTCCTTGGTAGAGTCGTTTGACTTGCGGACCGGTCACGGCAGTGTCATAGAGTCTCACTTCGTCGATCGCACCATCAAACACGTCACCCGGATTGCTCGACAAATCCAGACGCCCTATCGTCAGACCGATGATGCCGAGCTTGCCTCCCCTGGATCTCGCCAAAGACTCGTGTGCTTTCAACTCACCATCGAGATAGATCTTGACGTTCTCAGATGCGGCAACCGTGTTCCAGGTGACGACCAGGTGATACCATTTGTCCGCAACAATCTGAGTATCGAAGTAGGGCCGATTGGCGTCTTCTCCACGAATCGTAAATGTATGAACGAAAAGAGTCCGATTTGTCAGGCCAACCTGGAGTAGACCGTCGAAAAAGACCAATCTACGAACTCCACTCAGCGTGTCGTTTTTGATCCAGAGTGATACCGACAATTCAGGCGACTGTAAAATCAAACCGTCAACGTTGACACAACTATTCCGTCCGTCGAATTTAAGTGCCTGCCCTATTTTTCCCGCCACCGGCGAGGCTTCATGTATGATTCCGTCATGACCCTTGCCGCTCCTGTCAATGGCTCTGTCTTTGACAATGTCGTCCTTATCAAATGACCAATGTCCCACTAAGCCTGCATGGCATAGCGGAGTCACCATGAACAGGCACAAGAACAAGACAATGGAGTTCGTGAACTTCGACATCGACCATTCCTTTGGAAATACAATCGCTTCGATAAATTGAGTGAAATGTGATGATGAGGAATCGGTTTCGTGTGCGCGACTCGGCTCAAAGTCATGTCGCTGAGTAGTCGAAATTGAGTAGGGATATCACTCCGCGAAATAGCGATCTTACGCAATTTCAACCTGCTCGCGGTATACACTACCAGGTCCTGGATCGCAATAAGTGGTACGCTCGAACCCGGTTGCCGACAGGCACCGGCGCCGTAACGTCTGGTCAACTGAAGTCCGCCAGCTGACCAGATTCGGTAGCCCCCACCGATCCATCACCAGTATCAGGAGCGAAGCTCGACGACTTCAAATGCAGCAACCGCTTGATCTGCTGGTCGTTGATTATCTGCAATTGATTCAGGTCACAGACTGATTCGCACGAGAAAACCGCACACGCGAGATGAGCTACATCTCGGCGAACATCAGGTAGCTTGCCTTTGAGCTTCAATGCCCGATTGTCCGCGTCTCTGAACTTTCTCGTGCGACCGAGAATAGGCCGGACAAGAGGCCGCAGATGTCAGACCTGCGTGATTCCGGTTTGATCGAACAGGATGCCGACCATGTGCTCATGGTCTATCGTGACAGCTACTGCAACGACGAGACGGAGACGCCCGACATGGCTGATCTCCGCGTCCGCAAGAATCGACATGGCCCGACGGGGCACATCGAGCTTCGGTTTGATCAGGAGAAGATGTGCTTCTCGTCCTGCATCTGATCGAGACGACGGATAGTGCCGCTTATCGGTGGGTTTTCCGACTGTGCCGGAAAAGGAATGAGATAATGATCGAGATGACCTTCGCGGAAAAAGTAAGCCATCCGAAAAGATGGAATGATGTCGCCATTGGCACAGTTCCCCTTCGAACACGCGGACCCAGTTCGCCCCGTGGATCAAGCTGTGGTGACCGTTCCCGGAGGAATCTCTGAGCACGTCGCCCGCAGCCTCGTCAAAGTGGTAGAGTGCCGGGCTCTGTTCGCGCGGCTCGAATGGCAGGCACGCATTGTCAGCGCACCCAACCAGACCGCTTCCAAGGCCATGTGATCAACCAGGCACGGCCGATGATTCTTCTGGCGGGTACGGGGCCGTTGAATCGGCTATCGTCGGAATCTTTCAGGTCGTCTCCCAGTACATAATAACCCGACCCGCACGGTACTGGATTGCCGTCCAGCAGATTGCCATACTGCAAATATTTGGTATCGAGCGATGGCGGACACTCGATGCGCTGACCATCGATCAAGAGCTCACCGTGCACCAACATTTGAACGTTCTCGCCCGGCAAGCCGGCCACACGTTTCATCCGCTTCTCACCAGCGTCGTTAACGAACGTGATCACTTCCCACCGACGAGGCTTGCGGTACCAGCGGCTGACCTTTTCCGTAATCACTCGGTCGCCGTCATCGACGCTCGTCCCCTGAAGCGTCGGTGACATTGATGGAGAGACGACGACTGCTACATCCATGGTGAGCCAATAGAATGCAACCAGTCCGCCGAAGAGGGCCAGTCCACGCTCAATCCAGCGCACCACGGCGCGAATTCGCCGAGGGACACGCCGGCGCATACGGACATTAGTGTCGTTCGGAGTTGTTGGGCTCAGCATCGCGCTCGGCTTGCTCGATTTGAAACAGTCGCTCTTCCCACTTCAATTTGGATGACCGAGTGGCTCCCACGCAAGGCATCATCGAGGCACCGATTAGAAAAATCGCTCCAGCTCCCGCCACCGAGAGCATCACCGCATTGAGGCCGAAACTTTCGGTTGAGGGCTCGAGCTGCCCTGTCACAGGAGTTGGCGGCACCACCGACAACGACTCGTCGGGTGATTCATCTGATTTGCGGGGTTCGTCCATCATGCACCTCAGGCATAGGTGAGGGGGCGCGACGCCAAGACGCGGACCGTTTCTCGATAACAGGCTTGATCCAGCAAGCATAGCAATCCGTCCGGCCGATTGACATCCCCCGTCCTGACATAATTGCTGCATCGACATATCGTCGTGCTGCAAAGCGATCGCAACGTGCACGGCGCGCACTCAGCCGGCGACGTGGGCGGAAATGGTTGGTGGCCTAGGAAATCGTCTGCATCGTACACATGCCCGGGGAGGCGCATCGGATTGTCACGCCTGTCGACACCGACGAGCCGCTCGCAAGGATATAGATTTCCGGCAGGGGTCACCGCGATCTCGACATGGCCAAATCCGCACCGAGCAGTCTCGCTCAACGGAACGCCTGCCGATCGCGCAGCCTTTTCATCGAACCAGCTTACACTGCAATCGGGCAGTCGTTCTCCCCAAAAGTCTGCCGCGCGGCGTATTGCGTCAGTCAAACGCTCACCGTCAGCTCTGGTCCAGGTTGTCCAAAGATTGAGCGACGGATCAAATTGCCGCGCGCCGCGCGAATACAGATATTCAATTCCGTCAGGCAAAGACTCAACACTATCCGGCTGGACAACCATCACGACGCGGAATTCCTTGCCAGCGTCGATGAGACGCGCCATCGTGTCGTGAACTCGAAGCGAACTGGGCTCACCGTCGACGGTGACGCGGTGCCCATCGTGTACGCTGGGCAATCCGTCGTGGCTAATTGCGAGTTGCATTTCGGGTAATGTCATTACCGACCATGAGTCAGGCGACTCCAGCGTCCCGTTGGTCGTCATGCTGAGTGCCAGCTGGACATTCCGCCGGGCAGCCTGTGATCGGGCATAATCCACGAGATCGAGGATCGATTCGGCTTCGATGAGGGGCTCGCCACCGAAGAACGCCAGATCGAGCGTGCCGTTTGGACACAGTGATCCCAGCGCCCGGTCAATTCCTTTTCGTCCGATGTCTCGGGGCAGTGGTCGCCGGAATTTCTCGCCGGTGTAGCAATACGTGCAACGTAGATTGCACGCATGATTGACGATCAGCGTTAGGCCGAAGTGTGCGTGCATCGCCAACTCCAGAAAACACCTGAGCGATCCGATACGCCTGACAGACAGCAATGAACGTATTTTCCGCGAGATTGCAGCTTTGTGCAAGTAATCTTTTGATATTGAGGCGATTGTCCAGGAGCGTCCGACACGTAGCCGCTCCTGAAAACGTTCGATTGACGGATCAGCCAGCTTAACATCTTTTCGCGACGTATGTTGTTGCCACGCTGTGCCAAATCAACTGAAGAGTTCCTCGGCGCCTGCTCGGTCACCGCTTCTCGGCACAGGGGCTTCGGCAGAATCCTTTTGTGTATCGCTACGGTAAAGCGCTTGGTCGTAAGCCACGCCCAGGATACACTGGTGAACGTAGCGCATGAGGGTCTTCGTTAGGTTTTCGTAGTCACGTTTCGCGTCCCCCCAGTCGTGGTCTTATTGGATGCCAAATTCGCCGCCTGAAAACGCCAAGAAAAGATCGCGGGTTCCGACATTCATTGTGAATTCGGTCGGCATGAAGCTGGCGTCGATTCCAGCCGGCGAGTTCTTGATGGGAACACCGCCGTCCAGACAATCGGGGCGCGACAACATCGAGCACCGCGTGCGCATCACCAAGCCATTCTACCTCGGAGCCTTTGAAGTCACCCAGGGAGAATACGAGCAAGTCATGCGGAAGAATCCGAGCGATTTCCGCAAGGTTGAAGGCCAGAAGACAAAGCGCTTCCCGGTTGAAATGGTGACGTGGGAAGACGCGGTCGAGTTCTGCCGCGAGCTGTCAGCGATGTCCGCCGAGCAGTCGGCAGGACGGACTTATCGGCTGCCGACTGAGGCGGAGTGGGAATATGCCTGCCGGGCTGGCACGACCGACGCGTTTTCCTTTGGCGGCGGTCTTTCCTCAACACAGGCGAACTTCGACGGGTTTTTGCCATACGGCGGCGCACGGCGGGGACCGAATTTGCAAAGGCCCGCCGCCGTCGGCTCGTATCGGCCGAACGCCTTCGGTCTATTCGACATGCACGGCAACGTTTACGAGTGGTGCGCCGACAAGTACGCCCACGACTACTACGAGAACTCTCCTGTCGATGATCCTTGTTGCCTGGAGGGTGAAGATCTGCGTGTCTTGCGCGGTGGCGGCTGGAATGGTATCGCTCGGCTCTGCCGCTCGGCCGACCGGTACTACGACAAGCCAACCCGCACCTACAACGACTACGGATTCCGAGTGGCGTACTCACCTTAATTCACCGTATCCATTTCGCATTGCAGCGAGATTCGGTGGCTGTCAGCATGGCCGCACCCTTCGGGAGCAGTTGACGCGTTCGCGGCAATCAATCAGAATGAGTCAGACGAGCTTAGCGCCCCGAGCAGGAAAGGGCTGAAGCATGTTGACACTTCTTGGCAGGCCAGGTCGCTTCTGTGACGGGGTATCGCGGCGGAGCTTTCTGCGAATCGGCGGTCTGGCCCTGGGAGGGCTTTCGCTGCCGCAGATTCTGCGAGCCGAGGAGCAGTCGGGTGTTCGCGGATCGCACAAGTCGGTCATCATGGTGTTCTTACCCGGTGGGCCGCCCCATCTGGACATGTATGACCTCAAGCCGGAAGCGCCGCTTGAAGTCCGCGGCGAATTCGATTCGATCCAGACGAACGTGCCGGGCATTGAGATCTGTGAACTGATGCCCCGCATGGCCCAAGCGATGGACAAATTCGCCATCGTTCGTTCACTCGTTGGAGCACCCGCCGGCCATACGTCGATCCAATGCTTGACCGGGCGCCATTCCGGGCCGCAGCCTGCTGGAGGCTGGCCCTCGCTGGGATCGGTTGTGGCAAAGCTTCAAGGTGCGACTCATCCGGCGATACCGCCCTTTGTCGGCTTGGCCTCCCAGAAGCACTTGACCACCGAGACCCTAAGAAACTGGGCTGATCCCGGTCCCCCCGGTTTTCTCGGCAACGGCCATGCGCCCTTTGTGCCCGGCGGCGAGGGGATGGCGGCCGACATGGTTCTGGACGGGATCAGCCTCGAACGCCTAGGTGACCGAAGTTCCCTGCTGACGCATCTGGATCGCTTCCGCCGCAAGGTCGACTCGACCGGCATGATGCAAGGCACGGACGTCTTCAATCAACAGGTGTTCGGCATTCTGACATCCAGCAAACTGCTCGAAGCCTTGGATATCACCCGCGAAGATCCACGTGTGATCGATCGTTACGGCCGAGGTGGGCCGAAACTGTTGCGTGGCTCGGGTGCTTATCACGATATCATGGGTGCCAGAGAACAGTTTCTGGTGGCCCGTCGGCTCGTCGAAGCGGGCGTTCGTTGTGTGACTCTGACATTCGGTATGTGGGACTGGCATTCCGAGAACTTTACCGGCGCGAAAAACCATCTGCCGAAGCTCGATCAGGCGATCACGGCGCTGGTGCAAGACTTGCACGAACGCGGGCTCGATTCCGACGTCTCGGTCGTCGTTTGGGGCGAGTTCGGGCGCTCACCCCAGATCAGCAAGAACGGTGGGCGCGAGCATTGGCCGCAGGTCTCGAATGCGTTACTGGCTGGTGGCGGCATGCAAACCGGACAAGTGATCGGCTCGACGACACGCCTGGCCGAATCGGTCAAGGACCGCCCCGTTCATTATCAGAACGTTTTCGCCACGCTCTATCACAACCTGGGCATCGACGTCAGCCGGACAACGCTCACCGATCTCAACGGCAGGCCGCAGTACCTGCTGGAGCACCCCGAGCCGATCGCCGAACTGATCTGATCGCGTCGGGTCGCGTGATGGCCGGAAGGATTCGGTGTGCTTCAAAACCGCGCCAACGTAGGTTTTGGTCGTGTTATCTGAGAGATTCTGCAGCTTCAGGTTCTCGATCATTCGTTGGCGCAGCGGTGTCATGGCAAGTTCCTTTCGTGTGGATGGGAGTGGGTGAAACCAACCCAGCCGTCTTCCACAAAAGGAACCGTACGCGCGTCTCAATTGGATCAAATCCTCAAGCGATTTATCAGATCGCAGGAGCTTCAAGCGTGATGCCGGAATCTCGACAGCGACGACCCGCTAGGCGCGTTTGACGCGCAGTCCGACAGGATTCAGTTGCTAGAGTGATGTGTCATTTCCCAATGTGCTCCGCGACAGGCCGCCATTCCGAGTTATCACTAAGCTCTTGAACCCGGCTCCGAAGTTCAGGTGAGAGGAGGTTAAGCCGCTGCAGCGCTGCCAGTGCGGCAAACTGAGATGACCGGGAGTCATCATCCTTAGCCATCGACTGCAGCCTTTTTGCGACAACCGAGTTTATTTGCCCCGATTTGCCGAATGCAGTCGCGGCTTGCGCGCGCATCGCAGGATCGTTCGAATAGAGGGCATGTAATAGTCCGTCCTCAGCTTCAGGTTGAGGTTCGCGGATTCGTGCCTCGTAACTGCGAAGTCGCTGTTCGGCTTCTGTAGCTGACATTGGTGAATTCAGGCCTGGGCCTTCGCAGCCAGGTGTTCCGAAAATGGCAACGAATGCGATTGCAGCGCCAACGCCTGCGTTGGTGACCTGGATTCGGCGTCGAATGAGCATTAGCGCAGCCAACACTGTAAACAGGACCGACATGGCAAGCCAAACAACGGCAGACTCGACGGACTTGCTGAGCCAGGGTTCGTGAAAGAACTGCATAGCCGCAGCTATCTCGACCGCCGTCCAGGTGACGACCGCTCCGCTAACGCTGTAACGAAACGCCTGGGCATCACTTGGCTGACGCGCAGTTCGCCAGATCATGTACGGTGTCACCGCTGAAATCAGCACGAGCGTCGACAATAGCGCAAATGGCCCGACGTTTCCTAATCTTGAATCGGCCATCCAGAGCACGCTGACGTAGCAGAACCAGACGGTCATGAAATATTGTATTGCGGTTCGAGCAACATAGTTCTCAACACGGCCGTTGGCGGTCGGTGTCCGAAGAATCGGCAATCGTCGTCGAAACCATTGGAAAAAGACGCAGCGATTGGATTCGTGAAACGTTAGTCCGACAAGAACGGGTGCGAGAAACACAACGGACAACTGGATCAGGATCCCGCCGCCGTGCGTTCCGACGACGCGTCCTCCGACGGTGTCGATCGAGCCAGCCAGACCTAATCGCCGGCCCGCCGCTGCCAAGCCGAACTCGATTGCGCCCAACCAGAGAAAGTGGCCTGCGAAAACTCCGGCCAATGACTGAATCCCGTTGTTGCTCATCCAACGACCGGACCAGATCAAAATCCCTGCCAATAAGGTGTAACCTGCCGCGGCGCTGACTAGAAAGACGGAATTCGGGAGTACGGTAAGTTTTGCAATGTTAACCTGTCCCACGTCTGACGCAGAGCGCTCGATCGCGTCGGCGACGTCGCCGTGTCCCACCCAGACGAGCGGAGCTCCCTCCTCCTTGTACCGCTCCGACGAGACGACACGATCCAGTTGGGCAGTCGCCTTATAAAGTCTATGGCCGGCCGCCGTCAAAGTAAGACACAATGTCCAGAATAGACACGCGACCGCCAATCTGCCGGCGATAGTGCTCGAACCCTGTTCACGTGCGGTCGAACTCGGTTCTGACAATTGATCGGTACCAGCCGTATGTGTCATGACGTCTTCGCGATTCGATACGTGGCTCATTTCAAAACTCGCCGATGACTTCGCTGTCGCTTCTTGTGCTGAGCGCCCTCCATACGGCCAGATCGATGGAATTCCCGACGAATCGGACGCTCCCGTCGGCCATTGCGACATTCACTCCCCCGGAATGACGGCTGCGCGCTGCCACCCATCCGGGAGAGAAGGTGAAGTGAACGATGCAGTCAGATTGTTCACTATTTGGCGGCAGATATGCATTAAAGAATCCGCTCAGGTGGCTCGTCGCCGCCCACGAGTTGCCGCGAGTGACACCGAAGGACGTAGCCGAGGCGCACGCCGACTCTGACAAGGTCGTTGTTACCCAAGGCATTAGCGCCGCCCACACGTCTTCTGGGTTGGAAGGCGAAGTTGAAACGACGAAGCCGTCCGGACCGGGATTTCCTGGACCGAGTGTCGTTTCCGAAAATGCAATCGTGTGCGACATGCCATCGGTGATGTCGCCTGGTCCTGTGTGAGAATTGGCAAAGAAAATGCCGTCCGAACTTTCGTCGGTTCCCGCCGGTTGTGACGCCGTCTCCACCCCGCTCCCAAGGCAGGCGACATAGTTTACGGGGCGATAACGGAGGTCGAGGGCGGTATCCAAATCGCTCGGGCAACGAAGCAGGCCAACCGGTCTGTTGACCAGATTGACATGTTCGCTGAGGATCGAAAACGTAGGCGGAGCACCGAGCAATGGTTTGTCAAGATGTAGGCGGCCGTGCAGATTGTTCTGCTCGACGAACGGAAGCAGATTTGCAAATACCCCCCAAGCCCAATGACCTTCCGACCAAGTCGGTTCCTCATCCCAAATTTTGCGGATCACGCCAGATGGGAACTCACCGAAACTTTCCTCGTGAATGTGGAGCGCCAGCCCAAGTTGTTTGAGGTTGTTCTTGCAGCGAATCTGGCGGGCCGACGCACGAGCTTGCTGAACTGCCGGCAGCAGCAGGGCAGAGAGAATGGCGATTATCCCGATCACCACCAGCAATTCGATAATTGTGAAGCCGGCGCAATGAAGTGGGGGTTGATATTGAGCAATTCTCTCTCGTCGACATTTCATTTGACTTCTCCTTCTCATGCGGCCGTTTACACTCGCCCGGCGCGTTAGGAACGGCAACTTCCGCCGCCGGCACCTGTTGTTGATTGCATGCGGCACGAGGCCGATGGAATCTTGATTAACCAAAACTATTTTTTTGAATAATCAAAATCTGTCTCCGAGTCAAGCGTCTGCCAAATCTTTCTGCTCAAGAAAGGACTGCGTTTTCAACGCAATCTACGTCGGAACCACTCGATTCGAGGCGGGAAAACTTCGATAGGAGGCCATAATTGGATGGAGTCTATGGGGGATTCAACAGCCGCAACCGAGACTTCGTCCACGCGCCAGAAGTCGGTGCAATCGTACATATCGACGGCACAGAACGATGCGTGATCGTGAGGCAAACACGACAACTCAGAAGCAACAGGCTCTCAAGCGAATGTCGTCGCTCTTCTGAGCCCACACGCGAAGCCGTTTAGTTCAACGTAAGTTATGTTAATCCCGCGAATCAGAGCCGCGTTACGTTAAACGGGCGTCGCGATAGCCCACCACGTCTTGAATTGCGCGAATCATCAATAGAATTCCCAGCACGTCAGCGAATCTTTACTGGTGCGGTCTGTCCTTTGGGGATCAAGGTTGTGTAGCGACGTTCCTTCATCCGTTCGTTCCAATCGGCCTGCGCGGCTCTGACGGCCTCTGGGTTTTCGAACAAGTCCAAGGCGGTCACAGCCAGCACCTTGGCGCCGTAGACGATCCCTTTCTCGCCGATGCTTGAGGCGATTGTCGCCACGTCTTGCCAGGAGTGACCGGGTGTCTCGGCAATCATACAAGTGGTGTTGATGCCGCACGTAGGGACGTGCCAACTGACGTCTCCCACATCGGTCGAGCCTTTGGTCCGTTTGGGGACCTGGCTCAGCTGATAAATGCTCTCATCCAAAGCCAATGGAAACTTCGTGCCGAACTGGTCGATCAGCGGCTGTTGTAAGCGACGCGCGAACGCTCTCTCGTTCTCGGTAAACGTCGGCGCACCGACGGCTTCCAGATTCCGCTGCAGCAATTCGGCCAGTGGCACGTTGGGAATCAGCTCGTGGCAATCGGTGTCGATCTGAACCGAGAGTTTCGTCTGAGTCATCAGGGCTGCGCCTTTGGCGATGTCGTGAACCCAACTGTAATAACGTTCCACATCGTCGTGGCTGTCGGCCCGGACAAAATACCAGACGGTCGACTTGGAAGGGACAACGTTGGGCGCCGCGCCTCCGTCGGTGATCACGTAATGAAACCGGGCATCTTCTTTGACGTGCTCTCGCATGTAGTTCACGCCGACATTCATCAGCTCGACGGCATCCAAAGCGCTGCGGCCGTTGTGTGGCGTGCCCGAAGCATGCGCGGCGACTCCATCAAAGCCGAACTTGACAGAAACCAGGGCTTTCGAGCTGCCCGGAAACGTTCGGTTTTTGCTCGACGGGTGCCAATGCAGACAGAGGTCCAAATCGCGAAACTGTCCGTCGAGTGTCAGGTAAACTTTGCCGATGGCCGTCTCCTCGGCCGGCGTGCCGTACAGGCGAATGGTTCCTGACAGTCGGTGTTTTTCCAGCGCGGCCTTTACCGCCAGCGCCGCTCCGAAGGCACCCGCGCCGAGACCAGAATGCCCGCAAGCATGCCCCGGCGCCCCCTCTTCCAGCGGCTCGCGATGGGGAACGACCCTTTGAGAGAGCGTCGGCAGCGCGTCGTACTCGGCGAGGATGCCGATGATCGGACGTCCGCTGCCGTAACTGGCAACAAAGGCTGTCGGCATCTTGGCCAGACCGGTTTCGACTGCAAACCCCGCTTCCTTCAGCTTGCCCACGAGCAGAGCCGATGATTGTTCCTCTTCGAGTCCGACTTCGGCGAATTCCCAAATTGCCTTGTTCACCTGCAGAATTTCCTGACGCCGGGTATCAACATTTTCCAGTGCAGTCTGTTGGAGGGGACTGAATCGCCGGGCCGACTTCTCCAGAGCCACCGTTTCACCTGCATGGCAGAGAGCTAAGAGGACGACGCCAAGCAGGGTGGAATGATTGTATTGCATGATCTTCGCTTCCCAATGAGATTTCGAACGCAGCTGGTTTGTGTCTCAATCGATCGTTTCGAGTTGACTTCTTGATTGGCCGCGTCAAGTTGCCTGCAACCGTGCCCAATTATCCCCACTCGTCAATCTAACGCGAGACGACTCCCTGCTCGGTCATCGAGCATTCGTCGCAGTACACAGAATTGAGAGCACAAGGGGGCATTTTCAACTGAGTAACAGATTTTGATCTCTCGCTCCGCACGGAGCGGGGCAATGTTGCCATTTGAACAGGAAAATGGACAATTGGATATGACAAAGCACCCTTTGTCGTTGGGACGAGTCATTCATCGTTAGGATTTGAAGCCTTTCGTTGGTCTGGAGCCGGCAGCATCGTCGGGCTTGGAAACCTTCCGGGAAAGACTCTCAGTGTAGCACGTGCCGTTTCAGCAGATGGCTCCGTTGTCGTTAGACGTAGCGGTGGCCGCACGATAGGGCGTTAGCGATGAACCGCCAAACACGAATTCGAGTTGTTGCGGTCTCTGGCCTCGCGTTGTTTGCGATCTTCGTCGCCTTCATCGGTGCCCCGCTGATTGCTGTTGCATTCTGGCCGTCTCAAGACCTCTCCTCCAGTAATATAGAGACCGTAACGGAGTCCATCGCTCAAATTACACAAGCCGCTCGCATCGCCAACAATGTGTCAATGATCGCGCTTGCTGTGGCTGGTGTTTGTATTTTGTACCTGCTCGTTGTTCTCGCTGGTTGGTTCATCGGCCCCAAAGACGCCGCCAGGAACGCGTAGGCACCCAACAACGCACGGCGGCATAGCGAAGTCACCGTCGCCATTTCGCTGCGGGCCACGACGACACGTATCCCGTCAGGTGTTCCGGATTCGCAACGACAGAAGCCCCACCGCGAAACCGTTTAGCTCAACGTATTTCATGTTGACCCCGCGAATCAGAGCAGCGTTACGTTAAGCGGGTGTCGCGATAGCTGACCACGTTTTGATTTGCGCCGTGCAGTGGCTTCGTGCCGTTGTCCCAGACGGCCATACTTTTTTGACGCAGGCTGTATTTCAACATGGGCATGAACGTAGGTTTTGATCGTGTTCTCCGAAAGGTTCCGTAGCTTGAGATCCTCGATCATTCGTTGTCGTAGCGGTTTTATGACAGTTCCTTTCGTGTCGATGGATGTCGTGATGTTCACACGAGCCATCATCCACGAAGAAGCGATCCGCTGCGCACTATCTCTTCAGCGCTAACGCACAAAACCCTGTAAAGATACACGCCAAGGACAGCGTCGCGAGACGTCAATCCCGAACGTCTACATGATGAGGGAGCAGCTCCTCTGCAGATTCCGGTTTCACTGCATGCCTCACCAAACACCGGCGGATTTCATTTGCGATTTCCGTGGCCGTCGCCTCCGGGAGTTTGCGGGACATTTTTCCATTGCGGCGTACCCGAAATCGGCGGGTGAATGGCACACGAATGAGTTCGATGCGATGGATTGTCCCGCCCCGTTGCTTGAGGCTGATTCGTAAATCCGCTGGTGGTCGCGACACGAATTTGACCCCTCTATTGCTCGAAGTCCAATTGTACCGGTAAAATGTGTCGAGCATTCGTAAATCGATTGTCAGCTAGAACCCCGTTGCGCGATCAGTGTCATGATTCTATTCGATGTGGATGGCACACAGGTCGAAATTGGTTCGGTTTGGTGTCACCTCAAGGACGAGCCACGCGCCACCACTGCACCATTCAAACTATTCATATCGTCGGACTGCGTTGTCCCCGCGATCAATCCGCACGACCGAAAGCCATTGGACCAATCATGGCGCGACTTCATTCTCGACGATGTGGCTGAACTTGGTTCATTCATTGTCGAAGGTTTCTTGCAGAACCTACGGAAATTGACCAACGTCAAACGTCAACCATTCGAGTGGGTGATCGCGTCATTTGATGATGTATCCGAGAGCGACGAAGGATTGACGTTCCACGGATTGGCTGAACAGTTTTCTCCCGAAGCCTACGATTGATTGGCGCACAACACAGATTGTCTGTATGGTCGCCTACGACGATCGCCGCTTGGCCCCCGTCAGGTGTTCCGGATTCGCAACGACAGCAGCCCCACGGCGAAGCGGCTTAGTCCGACGTATCTTATGTTTATCCCGCGAATCAGAGCAGCGTTATGCTAAGCGCGTGTCGCGATAGCTGACTATGTTTTGATTTGCGCCGAGCAGTGGTTTGGGGCCGTTGTCCGAGACGGCCATACCCTTTTTGACACACGCCGCGCGCATCACACACCCATACGTCTGACGAGACAAACCGTCGAATCGACTCATCGGCCGGAATCGGCGAATTCGTTGCGTCATGTTCCCAGCGCTCTGCGAATCGTGAAGAATCGTCACGCTTCAGCAGCTCGAATCCGACACGCTCGCGAACGGGGTTTCGGTCCAATCGCCGAAAGCCTATCATGACTTGAATTGACTATGAAGCCACGTCAAAACCCGGTTGTGGACAAATCTCGGCCTGGAAAACAAGGGGCTTGATTTGGCAACAGAGGGTTTTGACGCTACTTCTATGTGGATTTTGGTTTGGTCAGTTCGCTCTCACTCTGTGAAGGCAGCGTTTGAGAATGTCGACAAATTCTCCACACATCTCACGGCGTCATATGTTAGCGACGACCGTCGGCGCATGTGGATTGTCGCTGCCCGCGATGTTGCAGTTGACGTCTGCTGCGGCCGACTCAGGGGATGCGGCTCGTGGACGAGCCAATCGCTGCATTCTGCTCTACTGCTGGGGCGGAATGAGTCATCACGAAACTTGGGATCTGAAGCCTGACGCGCCGAAGGAAGTGCGGGGCGAGTTTTCTCAGGTATCGACGGCAACACCGGGAATCCAAATCGGCGAACATTTGCCGTATTTGGCGCGGCAGACGGAAAAGCTCGCGATCGTTCGATCGATCCATCATGACGATTCGGCTCATGGTCGCGGCATGTATTGGAACATGACGGGCCACAAGCCACCCCGAGTCGGCAACATTTCTCCCGTGCAAAATGATTGGCCCTCACTGGCCGCAATGGTTTCAAAACTTCGTTCGGCGCCCCGAGGCGTGCCCCCTTCGGTTCGGCTGCCCTATCCGATGGTCGATAATGGGACCCTGCAAGCGGGTGAGTACGGCGGATGGCTGGGGGCCAAATATGATCCAGTCGTCATTCGTACTCCCCAGGGCGAACCGTACGGCGGTGTGTCACGCTCGCTGGGTTCGCAAGTCCTGAAACTCGGAGAAGTCGATTCGGATCGATTCACGTCGCAAACAAAGTTGCTATCGAGCCTGGAACGGCCGGTCGGCACGACACACGACTTTGAAAACTTTGATCATTTTCGAGCGATGGCCTATGGAATTCTTCTCAGTTCGTCGGTGAGAGACGCCTACGATCTGGAGAAGGAAGATGCCAAATTGCGTGAGTCGTACGGCAATCACCTCGGCGGTCAGAGCATGCTCTTAGCGCGCCGGCTGACTGAAGCGGGTGTGCCCATCGTACAGGTGTGTTGCGCCGCCGGTGATCTGAACGGTGGCAGCGGCGACATGTGGGACACACATGGCGACAACTTCAATCGGCTCAAGAATCGGTTGCTGCCGGTTTTCGATCGGGGATTTTCTGCCTTGCTCAACGACCTGGCCGATCGCGGAACTCTAGATGACACGCTTGTCGTCATGTTGACCGACTTTGGGCGCACGCCAAGAATCAACAAAGGCGCGGGGCGCGATCATTACCCGGGCGTCTACTCGGTCGTTCTAGCCGGCGGCGGTATCCAGGGCGGTCAAGTTTACGGCAGCAGCGACGCCAACGGCGCGTTTCCAAAGACCAAAGCATGTGGTCCACCGGATGTTCATGCTACGATCTTTCGAGCATTGGGGATCTCGCCCAGAGCCACGATCCACGACCAGTTGGGGCGGCCGTTTCCCGTCAGTGACGGTGAAGTACTGCCGCTGTTTTGATGAACGATCCCGTATTCACCCGCCTGAACGGCGGCCGGCATCCGCCGGTTTGTGCCTGCGGCAGCTTTGTGGGAATGACTGGGTACGAGCTAGAACTACGGATGTCGAGCCGAGCTTAATGATCGGTTTGCGGTTCGGGCGCCGCTTCGGCGGGCGGAGGCTGCTGGTTTGACGCGTTGATTTTTTCCAGGGCACTTGCGGCATTACCGCGGACATACTCATCCTCATCCTGTTCCAGCGCCTTGATCAGAGCCGGCACGGCGGCCTTTGCTTCCGGCCCGATCTCTCCCAGGGACTTGGCAGCGTGTAGACGATCCTGAGCGTCGGGAAGCTGCAACTCGCTCGCAAGACGCTTCACGCGGCGTCGGAGTTGGGTCTTCTTCACGAGTTCTGGGTCGAGGCCGCCGCGCTTTTCGAGTTTCTCAAGAACTTCGTCGGGAACGTTGACGTCTTTCGCGGCGAGGCAGCAATCTCGTACGGCTAGCAAAAACCCGGTGATTTTTTCCGGTGGTTTCTCGTCGGCTCGGTTGAAGAATGACTTCCAGTGCGCCGTGTTGCCCTTGTACATCTCGACAACCTGCATGCCCGCCAGGTACTCGGCTAGCGGATCGAGAACGAATCTCGTCTGGGCTTTGTCCCTTCTGAGAATTCGTAGTTTGTTTTCCAGGTATTCGAGCCGAGCCTGGGCTTGCTCGCCTTTCAATTCCTTGAGCACGGCTTCACGATCGGCGGCCGCAGGATAAAACTCTTCTTTGCAGCACTGCCAGGCGACTCGCTTGGCATCCTCTTCCGCCTCGACAATCTTGTCGGGATCGGTTCCCGGCGGGTGCAGTTCGTGCACGTACTCCAGCATCAAGTCGGGAATATTCTCCGGCAAGCGGTCCGTTCCCTCTTCTTTGGATCTTACAAGCTGATCGACGTACAGCTTGGCGAACAGGGCGGTGATCTGCCGGTCTCCGACCATCCGCGAGAGTCGGCGGCAGTCGTCGAAGAATTCTTCGTCGTCCTCGAACAGATCGGCCTTGTTCTGCTGAGTCAAATACGCGTCGACGAACGTCGAGACGCGCTTCCCCTTGAGCAGGCTCGGTTGCAGCCTTCGCGTGTCGCCGAGTTGAGGCTCATCGATTCGCGACGTGACGACCAGAGCCGCGACCGGAAAATCGGCCGCCTTGGGCAGTAACTTGTTTCGCGTGCCATCGCTCAGTTCCGAGAGGTGATCGACGATCAACAGCACGCGTTTTTTTCGCAACAACTGGATGAACCAATCGTCTTCGATCGGATTGGCCTCGCCGACGAGCGCTTGCAGCTCGCCGCGTGCTTTCTCGATCAATCCTTCTGCGCCCACCTCGTCTTCGATCAGCACCGGCAGCATGGCGTGCCGGGTGAGCCGCTTCGCTTTGTCGCCATGCATGGCCCATTTGCCGAGCTGGCAGGCCAGACTCGTTTTCCCGGCACCGCCTTGCCCGTCGATCAGCACGCACGTGCGTTCTTTTTTTCGAAAAACCTTCTGAAGTGTTTCAGCCGACAACTCGGCAATCATCTCGCCGTCGAATCTGACCGGAACCGTCACGTGAATTTTTCTATCGGCTGCGGTCGGAATGCGCCCAAAGTTCTCACGAGCCGAGTCGAGGTGGTTTTTGACCCACGCATCCAACACCCGATGATGATGATGGAAGAATCCCACCAACAACAGATGCCGCACCGACCACGTCATCTCGACCGGCGTCTTGAACTTCACTTCGGGCAATTGTTTGAGCAGATTGTTGGCGACAAGAATCCACTGCGGCCGCACGCTCAGAAGAATCAACCATAGAGCGAGGAGGCCTATGTAAAACACCACAACCCCAAAAACGAGCCACAGCCAATACGAAGGCTGTTGATTCGAGTTCGCTTCTGTCGTTTCAGCTGCGGTCGACCGTTTCAAGCGGAGTTCAGCTTCCAAAGCCACAATCGAACGATCTATCCTCCCGGCAACTCCATTGTCGTCGAACGGCAGGGCGCTAACGAGCCGCAAGGCCTCATTGAAATGACCAATCAGTTTCTCCAATTCGGATTGCGAAATGTCGTGCATTCTTTCGACGAGGCCTTCACTTATCCGTCCCAGGGCGTGTGGGGCAATGCGGTGGACGGCCTCATCATCTTCGAGTGCTTTAATCAATTCCGGGACAGCGGCCTTTGCCTCTGGCCCGAAGTCGCCCAGGGCGGAAGCGGCATTCGCGCGCACGTTCGCATCCTGATCATGTTCCAGCGCCTTTGTCAGTGCCGGCACAACGTTTATCGCGTTCAGCCCGATCTCTCCCAGGGCGGAAGCGGCATTCGCGCGCACATTCCCATATTCATCATGTTCCAGCGCCTCTATCAGTTCCGGCACGGCGGCTTTCGCCTTCGACCGCATATCTCCCAGCATGGCAGCGGCGATGCGACGGGTTTCCGCATTGCGGTGTCGTAGTTGCTGGATCAGCGGATCGACGTGCCTATCGACGTTAGAATTCTGCTGAGCGAAGGCGTGCGTCGTGCTGATCAGAATAATCGTCGCCCAAACGAAAATCCGAGCCATTCGGAAGACAGTGTTTAAAGCCTCAGAGTTTGCCACAACCTGCTCCGGCGAAGCCAATAGTTTACGCATCGGGATGGATCGGTCCGGAAATCAAACTGCGCATAGCTGCGCTATGGACGCCATGTGACCCACGTGGCGGGGGAGATGGAATATGAAGTAGACCCTTCGGTTCTCGCGGCGTCAAGCAAGAAATAGCGGCCGTCGTAGGGCGGTTTGATCGACCGCGCGCTTCACTTGGACAAGGCCATTTTCGGCGTTACACATTGCGATTTCCGCCGCCTTCTGTTGGCAGGCGAGGCCGATGTCGGATTTCTCTACTCGGCTTTCAAAGTCTCCAGTAGCAATTCGTCCCATCTGCTGGTATTTTTATAGCATGTTGTGGTAAACTGCATCGAACCGAGCAATTGGCTGATGGTTGTCGCGGCTCGTGGAATCAATCGAAGTGGCGCCGACCACGGTTTCAGACAAAAACGTCGAACGAACGCGTCATACAGGCGCAAGTCAACGCGTTAAACAGACTCCTATCAACACGAGGTGTCCTATCGCCACACAACAAAGCGAAACGGCTCGCGTTTCTCCGGCAGAAGCCGCGTCCGCCGATCGGCTCAGCGACAACGACGTTCAAGCGATCGACCAGTTGCGTGACGTCTACGCCCGCTTGCGGGATGAATTGGGGCGGGTGATCGTCGGTCAGCAGGAGGCGATCGAGCGGCTGGCGATCTGCCTGTTTGCTCGCGGGCACGGCTTGTTAATGGGCGTGCCCGGGTTGGCCAAGACGTTGTTGGTCAACAAGCTGGCCGAAACGATGTCGCTGAAGTTTAGCCGCATCCAGTTCACGCCCGACTTAATGCCGATGGACATCACCGGCACCGACATTCTGCAAGACACGGCCGGTGGTCGTCGTGAATTCGAATTCGTGCACGGCCCCGTCTTCGCCAACATGGTATTGGCCGACGAAATCAACCGCGCCCCACCGAAGACACAAGCGGCGATGCTGGAGGCGATGCAAGAGCAAACGATTACGGTGGCCGGGAATCGGTTCCAGCTCGATCCGCCGTTCTTGGTACTCGCCACGCAGAATCCGATCGAGCAAGAGGGAACGTATCCGTTGCCGGAAGCTCAGTTGGACCGCTTCATGTTCCTAATCGAAATGGATTATCCCACCGAAGATGAAGAGGTGCAAATTGCTCGCACCACGACCGGAGACGATTTGCCGGAACTGGACCATCTGTTGCACGCGGAAGGAATCATCCAGTACCAGCAACTCGTGCGGCGATTGCCCGTGCCGGACCACATTTACCAGTACGCGGCAAAGCTTGTGCGAAAGACGCGTCCGAACGGCGCGACGACTCCGGCGTGGCTTAAGCCGTTGGTCGGCTGGGGGGCGGGTCCGCGAGCCGTCCAGTATCTCATTCTGGGAGCCAAAGCCCGCGCGGCTCTGTTGGGAAGTTACATGGTGCGGTTGGAAGACGTCGAGAACATCGCTGAGCCGGTGCTGACGCATCGCGTCATCACGACCTTCGCAGCTCAAGCTGAAGGAATCGACGCCAAGCAGATTGTGCAGCGACTGGTTGAAGAGACCCAAGCGGAGGCGTAGCGCGTCACAGGCGCCGCAGCCGGCGACAAACTTTGACATCCGCCGAACGTGATGTTGATAGGCCGACCGCGTCGCGAAAAACCTGATTCTCAGTCCGGTAGAACGGTTCCACATGTTTCCCGACCGTCGATCGCGAAGTTTTCTCGACGCGCAAGTGCTGTCGCGGCTGGCGAACGTGCCGCTGATGGCCCGCCGGCCGATGCAGGGGGCCGTTTCAGGGCGGCACCCCAGTCCCCATCGCGGTTCGAGCGTCGAATTCGCCGAGTACCGAAAGTACGTGCCGGGCGACGATCTAAGGCGGCTCGATTGGCGAGCGTTTGGACGATCTGATCGGTTCTACGTCAAGGAATTTGAAGCCGACACGAATCTTCGCTGTTGTTTCGTGCTCGACACCAGCGGCTCGATGGAATTTGGTTCGGGCGAAATCACTAAGATCGAATATGCCCGCAAGCTGGCCGGTTCGCTGGGGTATCTGGCCGTGCAGCAGGGGGACGCCGTCGGCGTTTCATGCGTGGCAGACGGCGTCGTGCGCAATTTGCCACCCAAGCGGAATCCGGTTCACCTGTCAACGTTTTTCGACATTCTGGAGCAAGCCGAGCCGAAGGGAGAGACCAAGTTGGCCTCCGTTCTGCACGAGCTTGCAGAAACGATCCGGCAACGGGCGTTGATCGTCATTCTGTCGGACATGTTCGTCGAACCAGAGTTGTTGTCCGACTGCTTTCAACATCTACATTTTCGCAGGCACGACGTCGCCGTGTTTCAGTTGCTCGATCGGCAGGAGTTGGACTTCAATTTCCGGCGGCCGATGCGATTTCTCGACATGGAAGGGGGGCCGTCGATTTTTGCCGAGCCGAACGACATTGCCGATCGATATCACAAGGCGATGGAAGGTTATCTCGACGGGCTGCGGCAGGTTGTGTTGGAGTCGGCCGTTGACTTTCATCGGGTCGTGCTTGACGAAAGTTACGAACAGGTTCTCACGCGGTTTCTCGTTGGACGAACGCGTGGAAGAGGTTAACGCTGTTGGGAGAGGTTTAGGCCGTTCGAAGACCTGGTTGGCGGCGAGAGAAACGCACACACTGCGAGTGCGGCGGCGCTATCCGGAATGTTTTCGGATCACTTAATCGAGTCACCACGAAACAATGTCCTTTCTGCAACCGATTCTTCTGGCGGCGCTTCCACTGATCGCGCTGCCGGTCATCATCCATCTCATCAACCAACGCCGGTACCAGACGGTTCGTTGGGCGGCGATGATGTTCTTGCTCGCCGCGAATCGCATGTCGCGCGGCTACGCCAGACTGCGACAGTTGTTGATTCTGCTGTTCCGCATGCTGGTGATTGCCGGATTGATCTTCGCCATCAGCCGGCCACTGGCCAGCGGTTGGCTCGGGCTGGCCGCGGGAGGCCGTGCCGACACGACGATCATCCTGCTCGACCGTTCGCCCAGCATGCAGCAACAAGGTCAGGGAACGGTGACATCGAAACTGGAAGCCGGCCGGCAGCAGTTGTCGCAGACACTCCAAACGCTCGGTTCCGGCCGTTGGGTGCTGATCGAGAACACGTCCAACACCGCCCGAGACATCGAATCGCCCGACGCACTTTTGCAACTTCCCTCGACCGAGCCCAGCAGCACGTCGGCCGATCTACCGGCGATGTTGGAAACAGCCCACGACTACATCCAAGCCAATAAGACGGGTCAAACGGAGATATGGATTTGCTCCGACATCCGCGAGAACGACTGGAACGCACAAAGCGGCCGTTGGCAGTCGCTTCGCGACTCGTTTCTCGAATTGCGACAGGGAATTCGCTTTCACTTGCTGGCCTATTCCGACGTCGCAAATCGTAACGTTGCGGTTCGAGTCACCGACGTCCGTCGGCAGGAATCGTCCGAGACCGCCGAACTGGTCGTTTCACTTGTTGTGACACGAGAAGGAAACACCGATACGAAACTCAGTTTTCCGGTGCAATTCGACATTGAGGGAGCTCGCTCTGAGCTGACCGTTGAAATGGACGGGCCGACGTTTGAGCTCAAGGATCATCGCATTCCCATCGAACGGACGCGCGAACGGGGCTGGGGAAAGGTCTCGATTCCTGCCGATGAAAACCCGGCCGACAACGACTTCTACTTCGTCTTCGACCGGCCGCCAAAGAGGCAAACACTCATTGTCGGCGACGATCCCGAGACGTCAGGACTGTTGCAACTCGCCGCTGAGATCTCTCCCGATCCGGCGATCGGCTGTTCGGCGGAAACCATCGAGCGCGAACACCTCACGACTGTCGACTGGGACACCATCTCGCTCGTCCTGTGGCATGCTGCGCTGCCGGACGCAGACGAGGTGAATGCCGTTGAGGCGTTCGTCGAGCGCGGCGGAAACATCATCTTCCTGCCACCCAGCGCGCACGGACCGGACGAGTTCATGGGTGTCCGCTGGGGGGACTGGTTCGATACCCAAACCGACATTCCGATCGAAACATGGCGCGGCGACCAGGACATCTTGGCCAACACACAAAGCGGGGCGGCGCTACCCGTCGGTCAGTTACAGATCCGCCGCTATTGTGGGCTCGAAGGCGAAGTCACTCCGCTGGCGAGCCTCAAGGGCGGACACCTGTTGCTCGCCCGTCTGCCGACAAATCGGGGTGGCGTCTATTTCTGTGCAACGACGCCCGCCGCCCGAGACTCGTCGTTGGCCACCAACGGCGTGGTGCTGTACGCGCTCGTACAACGCGCGCTGGCCGTGGGTTCATCTGTGCTAGGACAGACACGACTGCTTGTTGCCGGTGACGCCCAAGCCGAGCAGCCGCTCAAATGGCGGCAAGTCGCCGGTCCACCCGAGGCGGTCTCGACCGATTACGTACATCATGGCGGCGTGTATCGGGGAAGCGAAAAACTACTGGCGGTTAATCGCGGTCTCTCCGAAGATCAGTCTGACGTACTGTCCGATAATCGTGTCGCCGGCCTGTTTAAGGGACTCGACTTCACACGTGTTGACGACCGTGCAGGGAACCTGGTTGGTCTGATTCAGGAAATTTGGCGGCTGTTTCTGATGGCGATGATCGTCGCGTTACTGGCGGAAGCCGTGCTGTGTTTGCCCCGACGGAAACAGCTGACAAGCGACGGCGGCGGCAACGGGCGAAGCGCGGTTTACGAGTCGAGTCAGAATCCAACGGCAGAGGCAGCTGATCTCGTGAATTCGGGAGTTTGAATTGTTTCTGTAAGGTTTTCATTTTGGACGCCACTCGCACACTCACATTCCTTTGGACGCCCTGGTCGGCCGCGATCTCGATCGGAGCCGTTCTGCTGGCCGGTGCGCTGTGCTGGATCGCGTGGCGGCGGAGCGGCTTCGCTCACTCACAGGGGCTACTGGAATTGTTGCGGCTGGTGATCGTTGGCCTCGTGGCATTGATATTCAATCAGCCGGAATGGGTCGAGGAATTCCGGCCCGATGAGAAGCCGACGGTTGCCGTGTTGTGGGACAACTCCACCAGCATGGAGACGCGCGACGTGCCGCTCGACGAGGGAAGCGACTCGGCGTGGGCATCGCGACGCGAAGCAACCGCGAATTTGGCCGAAGCGGAAACGTGGACATCGCTAAAAGATCGCATGGACGTCGTCGTGCAGCCATTCGCCGCTTCGGAGCCGGGAAGTCTTTCAGACCTACACGATCCGCTCGCCGAGGCACCGGAAAAGTTCAAGAACCTGTGCGGTGTCGTGATGATTTCAGACGGCGATTGGAACACAGGAGCGCCACCCGTTCAGGCGGCGACGAAATTGCGGCTGAGGGGAGTGCCGGTATTTTCAGTGCCGGCAGGCAGCCCAACACGCTTGCCGGACATCGAACTGCTCAGCCTCGATGCGCCGACGTTCGGCATTGCCGGAAAGTCAGTTCGAGTTCCTTTCACGATCGAAAGTACGCTCCCGCGCGAGTACCTCACGACGGTTTCGTTGAAGACGTCGGATGGCGACGAAGTGACCAAAGACATCCGCATTGCCGCGATGGGTCGCACCAGCGGCTCGCTGCTTTGGAAACCCTCACGAACCGACGACTTCACGCTGACGCTCGAAGTGCCGAAGCACTCCGACGAGACGCTGCCCGATAATAACCGGCTGACCGCGCCGATCGTGATTCGCGAAGAAAAGCTGCGCGTGCTGATCGTCGAATCGTACCCGCGCTGGGAGTACCGGTATCTACGCAACGCTTTGTCGCGCGACCCGGGTGTCGACGTGGCTTGCTTGCTGTTCCATCCGGGACTGAGCAAAACAGGTGGTGGAAACAAGGACTACATCAAACAGTTCCCCAACGGCTTGGACGAACTCTCGAAATTCGACGTCGTGTTTCTGGGGGATGTCGGGCTGGAAGACGGCCAACTCACGGCCGAAGACTGCCGGCTGCTCAAAGGCCTCGTCGAACATCAAGCCAGTGGGTTGGTCTTTTTGCCCGGCTGGCAGGGACGAGAGTTTACGCTGTTGGACACGGAATTGAGCGACCTTTGGCCGGTCGTGATGGACGAGTCGCAGCCGGGGGGCTGGGGATCGCGCACGCCGGGGCATTTCGAATTGACGGAACTTGGCCGCCGCAGCCTGCTGACGAAACTCGCCGATACACAAGATGACAACCTGGAAGTGTGGGAAGACCTGCCGGGCTTCCAGTGGTACGCGTCGGTCATCCGCGCCAAAAGCGGCAGCGAAGTGCTGGCCGTTCACAAAGACATCACCAACGAACACGGCCGTCTGCCGCTTTTGGTCACGCGCACGTTTGGTGCGGGCAAGGTGCTGTTCATGGGAACCGATGGTGCCTGGCGTTGGCGCAAAGGAGTCGAGGACAAATACCACTATCGATTTTGGGGACAGGTCGTGCGCTGGATGGCTTATCAGCGCAACATGGCCAAGGGCGAAACGATGCGGTTGTACTACTCGCCCGATCAGCCGCACGTGCGGCAAACGCTTGCCATGCATGCGAACGTGATGGAACAAAGTGGCGAGCCGCTGTCTCAGGGTGACGTCACCGCTCGTATTACGGCTCCCTCCGGCAAATCGGAAACCGTGCGGTTTTCGTCATCGGGCGAAGAATGGGGCGTCTTCCATTCGCGATACACGACCGCCGAGCCTGGTCGGCACAAGGTCACTCTCATGTGCAAACAGACAAATGCAACGCTCGAGGCGTCCTTCTTTGTGCAAGGCGACGATGCCGAACGCGTCGGCCGACCGGCGCGTCCGGAAGTCCTGGAAGAAATCGCCCGCGTCACGCGCGGCAAGGTGATCGACCCGGACAAACTCGATCAGCTCGTGCAATCGCTTGCCAATCTGCCGGAACCGCCGCCATCCGTCCGCCGCGTGCAACTCTGGAGCCATCCGGTATTTGCGGGCATTGTCGTTTTGCTGTTAGGTCTGTTTTGGGTCGGAAGAAAAATCGTCGGCTTAATCTGAGGAACGCATCTTCGGGGCGTCAAACGTTCACCAGTCTGATACGATTAATAGGCCAAGCCAACCGTCGATCGAAGGAACGCACAATGTATCTTTCATCTGAGCAGCACGGGCTGGAACTCCCGGAATCGCTTCGAGCACAAATGTTCGAGTTTCGCCGGCGCGTGCGGATCATCAAATTGGTCGAAGCGGGTTGCGGCGCGGCGTTTGGCGTGCTGATGGCATTCCTCATCACATTCGCGCTCGACCGTCTGTGGGATACTCCAGCGAGTGTGCGTCTGGGCGTTTTTGCGGCCGCCGTGTTGGCTTGCGCCGTCGTGCCACTGGCACTGCATCGTTGGGTGTGGCAACAGCGGCAGTTGGAGCAGTTGGCGCGCCTGTTGACGCGCAAGCATCCGAGCATCGGTGATCAGTTATTGGGGATCATCGAACTCGTTCGCAGTGAGTCGGAACAAGCCCGGTCGATCACGTTGTGCAAAGCGGCCATTGAACAGGTGGCCGAGCAAGCTCAGCCTCGCGACTTCGCCGACGCCGTGCCAAATCCGAGGCATCGTCGTTGGGCCGCATTGGCGGGGGGAGCGTTTGTCACCGGAGCACTGCTCTTTGCGATTTATCCTGCCGCGTCGACAAACGCATGGGCGCGGTTCTTGATGCCATGGCATGATACACCACGCTATACGTTCACAATGATCGAGTCGCTCCCGGAGCGGCTCGTGGTCGCGCACGGAGAGCCCTTCTCAGTGACGATCGAGCTCGCTGAGCAGACGGTCTCGCATCCATCGCGTGGACATGTTCGGATCGGTGCTCAGACGCCGGTCATCGCGCAACTCGACCAGGGAGCGTACAGATTCGAGCTGCCTCCGCAGATCGATGCCGGCTGGCTTGACGTTCGCATCGGTGATTTTTCGCAGCGTGTTCGCGTCGAGCCGACTCTGCGTCCGGAGTTGAGCTCGATCGTTGCCGACGTCGCGCTGCCGAAATACTTGGGCCGCGCGCAATCTCAGACGAAGGACGTGCGTGGAGGCGCCGTCTCACTCGTCGACGGCAGCCAGGTGGCATTCGTCGCCACGGCGACACGCGCGCTCGCCGCGACCACGATCGATGGGCAGTCGCTGGATCCAAAGGGAGCGCGCCTCGTCAGCCCGGCAATGCCGGTCGATGGAATTCGAAAGCTCGAAATTGAGTGGCAGGATGAATTTGGTCTCGCAGGGAAGGAGCCGTTTGTTCTCTCGATCAACGGCCGCGAGGACGAACCACCGTCGATTGCGTGTGATGAGTTGCCGAGGCAGAAGGTCGTTCTCGATTCCGAACAGCTCGGCTTCAACGTGACGGCTCAGGACGACTACGGCGTGAAACGCGTCGGAATGGAGTGGCAGGGGGCCGATACGGTCAACTTCAAGAACCCGGCCCACGGCGAACGCATTCTCGTTGCCGGCGGACCTGAGAAGGAGCTAGTGGAGCTGGCCGGTACGTTTTCAGCCATGTCGCTGGAAATCGAGCCGCAGCCGATTCACTTGCGATTGTTCGTGGAAGATTTCTTCCCCGGCCGCGAACGCGTGTACTCGTCGACATACGTGTTGTACGTACTCAACGCCGAGCAGCATTCTATCTGGCTGACCGAACAGCTCAGCAAATGGCACCGGCAGTCTTTGGATGTCCGCGACCGCGAACTGCAACTCTACGAAACCAACAAACAACTCCGAGAGCTCACGTCGGATGAGATCAATCAGCCCGAGAACCGCCGCCGGATCGAGTCTCAATCGTCGGCGGAACGTGCCAACGGGCGGCGGCTGTCGAATTTGGTGAGGTCCGGTGAGGACCTCGTCAAACAGGCGATGCGCAATCCGGAATTCGGCGTCGGTCATCTGGAGAAATGGGCCGAGATGTTGCAGATCCTCAAGGACATCTCGGCGAATCGCATGCCGTCGGTGGCCGACCTGCTCAAACAAGCTTCCAAGGCCCCTCGATTCGCCAAGAACTCTCCCAGCAACAGGACGCCGTCGGCGGGACAGATTCGCGCGTCCGGTGCGGGCAAGCCTTCAGAGAGCTCCGACAAACAGCCGCCCAAGAAGAACAACGTCCCGGCGATTGTCGACATCGAATCGTCCCAACAACCGTTAAAACCGGGTGACGATCAACAGCCTCCCAGCGACAGCAAGGGTTCACCGCGATTGGGGCTGCCGACGACGACGTTGCTCGGCGGTGGCGGCAAGGGGAACGACACTTGCCCCGTCGGCGAGAAAATGGACGAAGCGATTACTCAGCAGCAAGATCTGCTGGCTGAATTCGAGAAGATTGCCGACGAACTGAATCGTTTGCTGGCGAATCTTGAAGGCAGCACGCTCGTCAAACGGCTCAAGGCGGCGTCGCGGCTGCATTACCGAATTGCCGGCCGATTGGGCGACCAGGCCAATGAGGCGTTCGGCGTTCCCGCGACGAAAGGCACGACGGCAACAAAAGAACTATTCAAAGAACTCTCCGAGCAAGAAATGGAGAGTAGTCATAAAGTTTCCAACATCATGGACGACATGCAGGGTTATTTCGAGCGTCGTCGATTCATGCAGTTTAAGACGGTGCTGGACGAGATGCGCGAGGAGGATGTGATCGGCAGTCTGCGGCAAGTGGCCGATGAGATGCGGACCAAAAACGGTCTGTCGATGGCACAATGCGAATACTGGTCGGACACGCTCGATCGCTGGGCCGAAGACCTAGTCGAACCGACCTCCGGCGGCACCTGACCCGGCGCCAAATCAAGCGGCAGTCTGCCGCCTTCGATCGTGTTGGAAGTTCTGCAAATTCTGGAAGCCGAAGTCAACCTGCGTGAAGAAACGCGCGTCACGGAACAGGCCAAGTCGGCCGTCGAGAAGGAAGATTACATCAAACAGGCTGGCGATCTGTCGAACAGACAGCGTGAGCTGCAAGAACGCATCGACGACGTGACGAAACGAATTCTCGAACTGCCTGACGGCGAAGCGGAGTTTGGAAAGGAGATTCGTCTGCTGAATACGGTTTCGGGCGTGATGGCTGAGGCGACCGATATTTTGGCTCGACCCGAAACCGGCCGGCCGGCGATCGCGGCGGAGACCGAAGCGATCGAGTTGCTGTTGCAGTCACGCCGTATCAATCCCGGCGGTGGCGGGGGCGGCGGTTCAAACCCCGGCGGCGGTGGCGGCGGAACGACGAGCGATTCCGCGATGAGCTTGGTGGGAAGTGGTGTCAACGAAAACGAGACGCGGGAAGATCACGGTATTTCCCAATTGACCGGGGAGACCGGCGCCACGCTCCCCGAAGAGTTTCGCGCCGGTTTGGACGAATACTTTAACCGGCTGGAGAAACGCTACGACAGCCGGTGATGTAGGGAGTTGGACTTTCGAGAGGTCAAGGAAGGAAGGGCGGTTGTGATGAGATCCATCGCTCACAAGGGATATGCCATGAGGCAAAAAACAATTCTGCTATTGTGGTCCGCCGGTGTGATCGGATTGCTGTACTTTGGAATCGTCCAATCATCGGTCCAAGCAATCGCCAATGGCACCGCCGCACCAAAAGCCGAAAAGGCTGAACCGGCCGAAAAACCGAAGCCTGCCAAGGCAGAGAAACAAGCTGACGCTGAAAAGAAAAAGGTGAATCCGAGGGCTGTTCGTAAGAGGCCTGCGGCAAACAATGCGGCCAAGGAAATCGGAGCGGCCGTCAAAACACTTGTGAACGAGGCGTTCAACGCATTTCGGGGCGGCGGCAGGGGCAGGGCCAGGGCCGTCGCACCCGTCGCCATAGTCGACGTGAATGACGCAATGGTCAAGCAGTTCGAGCAGCAATACTCCAGGCAATTTCAGCAATTGCACAGAACCGAACTCCATTTCATTCGCATCGTGTGTCGACCAACGAAGCAGGAATACGAGACAATCGCAGCCGACGGCGAAAAAGTGTTGAAGGAAACCGTCAAGAAGTTCGCCGTCGCACAGCAGAAGCAAAGAAGAGGTGGCTTTCGGCTCGTCGGGGGGCAACAGTCTCAATCCAACGACCCGCGGACGATCATTGGCGATGAGCTCATGAAATCGGTCAAGGCGACTCTCTCAGCCGAACAAGCCGCGCGGTATCAGAAGGAATCAGAACTGCGCGTTGTAACACGAAAACGAGTCGCCGTGTTGAACATCCTCGCTCGGCTCGACAAGGAGCTTGTGTTGACCGACCAACAGCGCGAGAAACTCAAAGAGGTGCTCCAAGCGAATTGGGACGACTCGTGGAGTCAGACTCAGCGACTCATGAATCTGAGCCACTACTTACCCCAGGTGCCCGACAAAGCGGTGATTCCCATATTGAACAAGTCACAAACAAAAGTGTGGCGGGGAATGCAAAAGCACGGGAACATCTTCTTCGGTTTTCAAATGGGCATGGTGCAAGGCGTCAAAATTGAGGATGAGGTCTGGGACGACGATCAACCGGCGGAAGAACAAAGCAAGGGCAAAGACAAATCACCGGCTGAGGCGAACCCGAAAGTAAAGGAGAACAAGTGAGCTCGCAGGCCTGTCAATTCGCGCGATGCCCAGTGGCTGTCTCCCGGTGTTCTCACGTCGTTGATGCTTCGGGCAAAAGGCCGTGGTTGTTGGTTCTGTGCGCGATGGCGGTATTGTTCGTTCCGTGCGTGGGCGCCTCGGCTCAGGATGAAGATGCCGACGAAGTCGCTGTCGTGCAGGTTCGGCCAGCCGTGACCGACGAACAATTCGACCAATGGGTGTTCCAGCAGCACCGAAATGCGGCGGGAGCGCGCAAGAGCATGAACTCGCAGTTGGTTTTGCAGACAGAACACATTGACCGCGCCTGCGCGCTGACCGACGTTCAGAAAAACAAGTTGCAACTGGCGGGGCGGGGCGACATCAAACGATTCTTCGATCGTTACGAAGAAATCAAGTGGAAATTCAAGCTGATCCAGCACGACCAGCAGAAGGCCAACCAAATCTGGCAGGACATCAATCCGCTTCAAATGACGCTTCGATCCGGTTTGTTTCACGCCGATTCGTTCTTTTACAAGACGGTTCGAAACACGCTCTCCGACGATCAGTTTACCAGCTACACGACCGTCGACCACAAACGCCGCAAGTTGCACCACCGCGCGCAAGTCGAACTGACGGTCGCCGTGCTCGAGCAAGGAATTCCTCTGCGTGACGAGCAACGGCAGAAATTGATCGAACTGTTGTTGAGCGAGACGAAGCCGCCCCGGAAGTCGGGGCAGCACGACTATTACGTCATCATGTATCGCATTTCACGTATGCCCAAAGAGAGAATAAGACCTCTGTTTGATGACATTCAATGGAAAGTGCTGACTCAGCAACTGGCCCAGGCCAAAGGCATGGAACACTGGCTTAAGAAGTCTGGTTATCTTTTGGACGATGACGAGGATGGCGACTAGGTCCAACTGAAAGCCAGTCGCCGAAATATATAGCGCGCCGGCGCGGGTGATCCAAGGAACCGATCGATGTTGCGAACACTGGCTCTGACACTAATTGTGCTCGGCAATGTCGCCAACGTTGCGACGGCGCAGCCGCCGAACGCGCGAATCGGAGAGGCCGTCCCGCGCGACGTGCGCGAAATGTACGAGAAAGGCATGCAGTATCTCGCCAAGACACAGACTTCCGACGGCGAATGGACCGGCGGCCAGCAAGGACCGGGAGTCACCGGCTTAGCGTTGATGGTGTTTCTGGCCTCCGGCGAAGACCCAAATTTCGGACTATACAGCAACAACATCCGCCGCGCTGTGCGAAGCATCATCACCAAGCAGAACGCCGACACGGGGTATCTTGGAAACAGTATGTATCATCACGGCTTTGCGATGCTCGCGCTGGCTGAAGCCTACGGTACGGTCGATGATCGCCACATTTGGCCGGAAGGAAAACAGTCGCAATCTCGGTCAATCGGCGTGGCGCTCGAATTGGCCGTCCGCGCGGCAATCACCTCACAAAACGGAAACTCCATGGGCGCGTGGCGGTACTCACCTGGGTCAACTGACGCCGATACGTCTGTCAGCGGCGCTGTGCTGGTCGGATTATTGGCGGCTCGCAATGCCGGTATCGAAGTTCCCGACAAGTCCATCGACAAAGCGATTTCGTTCTACACGAAAATGACGTCTTCATCAGGGCAGGTGGCCTACGCGGGAGGGCTGGGTGGATTCGATGAATCGCTGGCCCGTATTTCGATCGCCACGCTCGTTTACTCGGTGGCCCGTCGCAAAGACTTGACGCAGTTCAAGGCGACGCTCGGGTATCTCGTCAACAAGTTGGAATTCACCGGCCGGTCGGGGTTCGGTTGGGTCAATTATCAGCGGTACTACCAGGCTCAAGCGTTGTTTCAAGGAGACGTCGAGGCCTGGAAGAAATGGAACAAGCTACTCGTGCGACAACTCAAGACGACCCAGCAATCTGATGGCAGTTTTCCGGGTCAGCACGGGGCCGCTGTCAGCACGTCGTTGTCGCTGTTGGCGCTGGCGCTAAACTACCGGTTCTTGCCGATCTACGAACGTTGAGCCGCCGCCGGTGTCTTTGAGTCGTCCCAAAACCCGGTTGTGGTTCGAATTGACGCAAAAAAAAGCACACGTTACCCATCAAAGGGTTTGGGGACCGCTTTTCGGAGGAGAGTTTCGAGAATGTGTCGTCGAGTGACATCGCTTACTGCGCTCTGGCCTTGGTTCGCTACGATATTGTGGCTGTGCTTGCCCGCCGCAGCGCCGGCCTCCGATAAGCCAGCGGGGGCCACGTTACACCTCACAAATGGCGGCTATATCCCCGGTGAACTTCTCGACTCCGATAAGCCGAATGTGGTCCGCTGGCGTTCTGGGTTGTTCACAGAGCCGTTCCAGTTTCCTCTGCGCGCCGTGAATGCCGTGCGTTACACGCCGCCGCGGGTGCCACCCAAGCCGAAGGGAGAGTATTGTTTCGAGCTGGATGGAGACGACACGATTTACGGCGATCTACTCAATCTGACAGACGACAGCGTGGAACTCAAAACGGCGCGGCTCGGCCGTATCCACGTGCGCCGCGAGCATATTCGTCGGTTTTATCGGTCGCAGGGAGAGGAACTGATCTATCTCGGGCCGAACGGTCTGGACGGTTGGAAGGAAGAATCGAAAACCGCAGAGTGGCGCGATGAAGGAGGCCAACCCACGACCGATCAACCGGGAGCTTCATTGTACGGTGACTTTGGAATACCCGCGAAAGCGGTTATCGAATTTGAGCTGTCCTGGAAGAAAAAGCCGGATTTCCTATTCGCATTGGGTGTTCACATTAACGCCACGACCATTCAGCACGCGTTTCGCTTTGAGGTATGGGACGACGATCTGGTCGTGGTAGGTGAATCGAAGCAAGATGCGGACGTGGCTTCCGTACAGGTTGTCGATGACGGACCGGGCCATGTGCGGCTGCAAGCCTATCTCGATCAGGAAAAAAGACGCTTGTTACTCTTCTCGCGCAGCGGCAAACCGATCGCAACGTTCAACATCAGGTCCAAGAAGCCACGTGTTCGTGGGGGATTGCGCTTGACGAACAAGAAGGGCGACGTGCGGCTCGAAAGCCTGCGGATCAGTCGCTGGAACGGCGTGCCGCCGAGCGCAGTGCAAACGGACCAGTCGCGAATACACCAAACGGACGGCTCGATCGTCTACGGCCGGATCGATGGGTTCGACCCACAGTCAAAACAGTTTTCGATCAGCAATGACGCGAAAAAGGCGCTCGTCAAGGCCGACTCGATCGCCGATGTGTTTCTCTCGCCGCTGTCCGACGAGTCGACGTCGTCGAGGGCTTCTGTTGCTACGGCGTCTGGACCGGCGTTTGGACCGACCTTGCGTGCGGTCTATCAGGACGGCTCACGGTTCAGCGGTGAACTCGAACGCGTCGAGGCGACGCATTTCTGGTTCGTTTGCCCCGGAGTGAAAGAGCGCCTACGACTGCCGGTGGCCGGGCTACGATCGCTCGTCGCGCTACAGCATGGTGATGATGCGGTCGCGTCAACCAGCGAGGGTCGGCCGGGCCGCTTGGAACTCGACGGCGTTGAACTTAAGGGGCGACTGGTCAGCGGCAGCGAGCAGCCGGACGCGAGTTGCCTGGTGTGGCATCCTGATGGTTGTCTCAACGCCAGTCCGCTTCATCTCGGTAGTGCGGGACGAATCGTCTATCGAGACCCGCCGCCAGCGCGTAAGAAAAAGGCCGTGGCGCAGGCCGGCCAGGTTCAGGTTCACGTACTTGGTGCCGTTGGGGGTGTATTTAGAAGGAAAGTGACCAAGCCGAAGACGGCGCGCGTGAGGCGTTCGACAACTGCCAAGCCGTCGCTGCACTTGCGAAGCGGCGATACGATCCCCTGTGAGGTAAAAAGCATCGACGAAACGGGCGTCACGTTCACGACACCGATTTCCGATGCCACATTCGTACCGCACGAAGCGGTCAAGGCCGTCGAGTTGGGCGCGATGCGAGGCTCGCCGAAGCTCAACAAGACCCAGCGAGAACGGTTGCTCACGTTGCCTCGCCTGCTTAAAGACTCGCCCCCGACGCACCTGATCTGCTCTGCCGACGGCGATTTTCTACGCGCCCGGCTGTTGGCGATGGACGACAAATCGTTAACAACAGAAATCCGTTTGGAGACGACTCAGTTGCCGCGTGATCGCGTCGCACAACTCATATGGTTGCACGCGGACGAGTTGACAGGCGAAGTCACTGCAGAAACTAGCGATTCCACTCAGGCAACCCGCGTGCAGTCGCTGCGATCCGACGGAAATCGCCTCACATTTGTTGCCGAGGCGTTCGACAACAACACACTCACAGGGAAAAGCGATATTCTCGGAGCATGCCGGGCCGACGTGACCAAGATCGACCAGCTCTTATTCGGCGCGTTTATCGAACAGGCGGCCGCCAGGCTGGTTTATCACCGCTGGAAGCTACATCACGCAACCGAGCCAAAGTTCGTTCAGGTCGGCGAAGGCGATGCGTCCGCGAGCCGGCCCAGCGGCACCGAATCGCCACTTGTCGGCCAACCGGCACCCGACTTCACGTTGAACTTACTCGATGGGAAGGAATTCCACCTCGCAGAACACAAGGGCCGCGTGGTGGTTCTTGATTTCTGGGCGACCTGGTGTGGCCCATGCCTGCAAACGATGCCGCTGGTCCACCAGGTGGTCCGCGAGTTCGCCGACGAACGGGTCGAATTAGTTGCCGTAAATTTAGAGGAGCAGCCGAAGAAAATCGCTTCGATGCTGGAACGTCACAAGCTAAATATGCCTGTTGCTCTCGACCGAGACGGCGTGGTCGCCGCCAAATACATGGCGGTCGCCATTCCTCAGACGGTCGTCATCGACCGAGATGGCGTGGTGGCACGGCTGTATGTGGGCGGTGGCCCCAAGCTGGCTGATCCGCTACGCGAAGCGCTTAGGGAATTGTCGGATGACAAGCCGGCGCCCGCCAAATCACCGTAGCGCTATGACCTTCTGTCGTTGCCTCAGAGCAGAAGCCGTATTCCTGAACAAGACGTCGTCCCAAAACGCGGTTGTGGTAGGACTTGACGCTGCGGAATATGGGCACGCGTTTCACAACAGTCGGTTTTGGGGCCACTTCAAGTAACGATTTCGTCCAAGTCAAGGCGGCTCGTCGGAATTCAGGAACACATTTGTGAAATGTTGTCACATCCCTAGCGCGGCGACCAAGCTACCCTTGCCGTTGGTTGCCGACGATGCCGATCTTGGCACCTGGTGAAGAACCTCAACAGGCGGCGACGTGGCTGGCAATCGCTTCTCACCCGTGCGAAGATGGCTAGTGTTGCGTCAAATATCATCTTTCGGGTCGAAAGCGTGCTACGTGATCACGAATCCCATAGCGCTTCGTGCGGGATTGCGACACCGCGCCCCGAAACAAGGCCCTTGACAGGGCGCTAGACCGGGTTTTGTCGCGATGTGATATTGATCTTTGGGCATTCGACGAATTGGGACGAGGGATGAATCAGGCGCTGCACCGCATCGCGTTGGCGGGTTTTGTTCTTTTCTGCGCGGCTCAGCGATCTCGCAGTGACGACAAGAAGGCTGCCGCTTCACCGCAGGCTCAGGCGAAAAAGGCTGCGACGGCTGAGAATCCGAAAAGTCTGCCGCCGCTTCTGAGCCCCGAGGAATCGTTGGCCGCGTTCAGCGTTCCTGACGACCTCGACATCGAACTCGTTCTCGCCGAGCCGGCCATCCGGCAGCCGCTGTTCATCAACTGGGACGAACGGGGGCGAATGTGGGTCGTGCAGTACATTCAGTACCCGTATCCGGAAGGCCTGAAGATGGTCAGCCGCGACGAGTATTGGCGTGCCGTGTATGACAAGGTTCCGCTCCCTCCACCCGACAATGAACGCGGTCTCGATCGGATCAGCATTCACGAAGATACCGACGGCGACGGCGTCTACGATCATCACAAGACGTTCCTCGAAGGTTTGAACATTGCAACGGCTTGCGAACGCGGGCGCGGCGGCGTGTGGGTTCTCAATCCACCATACCTGTTGTTCTACGCCGACCGCGACAACGACGACGTACCCGACGGCGACCCCGAAGTGCATCTACAAGGTTTCGGCATCGAAGACACACACTCGGTCGTCAACAGCCTGCGTTGGGGGCCGGACGGCTGGCTGTACGCTGCCCAAGGCAGCACGGTCAGCGGCAACGTCATCCGCCCGGGAGTCGACAAGCCGGACAAGCACGCCGTGCATTCGATGGGTCAGCTCATCTGGCGGTATCATCCCGAGAGCCGGCGATACGAAATCTTTGCCGAGGGGGGCGGGAACGCCTTCGGTGTCGAGATCGATGAACAGGGCCGAATATTTTCCGGGCACAACGGCGGAAACACGCGAGGTTTTCATTACGTGCAAGGTGGCTACTTCCAGAAGGGATTCACCAAACATGGCCCGCTGTCGAATCCGTTCGCGTTCGGCTTTTTCCCGGCAATGAAAAACGCGGCGCTGCCTCGTTTCACGCACAATTTTGTCATTTACGGCGGCGCGGCGCTGCCCAAGAAGTACAAAGGAAAATTATTTGGCATCGAACCGCTGCAAGGGCGGATTGCGCTGGCAGACGTGCAACTCGACGGGTCATCGTTCAAAACGGTCGATCTCGGGCACCCTGCGACGACAACCGACAAACGAATGCGGCCCGTCGAGATCAAAAGCGGACCCGACGGGGCCGTCTATTTCGCAGATTGGTGCGAGCCGCAAATCAGCCACCGCGAACATTTCAAGGGCAACATCGATAAGGACAACGGCCGCATCTTTCGGCTCGTTGCCAAGGACGCCAAGCCGCACCAGCCGGTCGATCTGAGCAGCATGACCAGCAACGAATTGTTGGCCGTGCTCGACCATCCCAACAAATGGTACCGCCAGACGGCTCAAAGGTTATTCGGCGATCGGAAAGATGCCTCGGTCGCACCGCGTCTCAAAGACCGCATCGAGAATGGAACCGGTCAAGCCGCGCTCGAGTCGTTGTGGGCGCTCAATCTATCCGGTGGGTTCGACGAGGAATTTGCGCTCCGCGCGCTCGACCATGTTGACCCCTTCGTCCGCCTGTGGACGGTGCGTCTTCTGTGTGACGAAAAACAGGTCACGCCGAACGTCGCCCGGAAACTGGCAGATTTGGCCGGGGGCGAACAGAGTGTGTACGTTCGCAGCCAGTTGGCGAGTTCCGCCCGACGGCTGCCGGCAACGGACGCGTTGCCGATCATCCGAAACCTGCTCGGGCATAGCCAGGATACCGACGATCTCCACATGCCGCTGTTGTTGTGGTGGGCACTCGAGTCGAAATCCGGTAACGATCGTGATGCGGTGATTGCATTGTTTGAAGACAGGTCATTCTGGGAACTGCCGATGGTCGCTCAACACATCGCCGAACGTGTGATGCGGCGATACGCCCAAGGCGGCACCCGAAAAGATCTGGTGACCGCCGCGCGTCTGTTGGAACTGTCCCCCGGTAAGTCGCACAACAAGTCCCTCATGCGGGGGTTCGAACTGGCGTATAAGGGGCGTTCGCTTTCCGGCCTGCCGCAGGAGTTGGCGGTTGCGCTGGCAAAAGCGGGCGGCGGCTCACTGAGCCTGTCGGTCCGACAAGGCAAGCAACAGGCGATCGACAAATCGCTCGATATTGCCGGCGATGAAAAGGCCGATGCCGCCCAGCGTCTCGAGCTGATCCAGGTATTCGGCGAAGTCGACCTGCCGAGTTGTGTTCCCGTGCTGCTGAGCGTGCTCGCTTCAACAAACGACGAAATGAAAACGGCCGCGCTGACGTCGCTGCAACGGTATCGCGGTGCCGAGGTGGGCCGGCTCGTTGTCGAGGCGCTTCCCGAGTTCTCGGAGGACGTCCGCGACGTAGCGCACACGCTACTCGTGAGCCGAGTCGAATGGAATCGCGCACTACTCGACGCCGTCGATTCGGGCCGGATCGAAGCAGCGTCCGTTCCGCTGGACGTTGTCCGTAAGATGACGATCCACAACGACGAGCGAATCCAGACGCTGGTCCACGCACATTGGAAGAACGTCGAAGGCGCTTCCACGGCCCAAATGCAGGCGCTGATCCAACAATACGCGGCGGCGCTCGGCACAGGCTCAGGCGATCCGTATGCCGGCAAAAAACACTACGAGAAAACATGCGCGAAGTGTCATTTGCTATTCGGACAAGGGGGCCGCATCGGCCCCGACCTGACGACCTACAAACGTGACGACGTGTTGCGAATTCTCATCAACGTCGTCAACCCCAGCGCCGAAGTTCGCGAAGGCTTCGAAACGTTCGTCGTGCTCACCGAAGACGGCCGCACCGTGAGCGGTTTCAAGTATGACGAAGACAACCAGGTCGTCGTGATCCGCGGCGTCGACGGGCAAAACATCACAATTGCCCAAGACGAAATCGAAGAGATGTTGCCACAACGTAAATCGCTGATGCCCGAGGACCTACTCAAAGGCTTGAGCGACCAAGACGTCCGCGACCTGTTCGCGTTCTTGCGTATCTCGCAACCGCTGAACAAATAGGCCGAGCGCTGGCGATCGACGCGCATCCCATCGGACATTGGTTGTCCCCGGGCGCCATTGTCATCGGGTGCCATTGGTCGCTTTCGAACGGTGTCGAACGCTTTCGAGCGCGCAAATTCGACATCTGCGTCCTGTTTGGATTTGTTTGTCGTATCGTACCGGCGAACGCGTCGCGAGTCATACACGACCACCTAGATTTCGGTACAATGGGTCTGTTGGATGAGAGATCGTTCGCCCTTTTGAGTTGATGCATGGCACCATGAAACACGTTTCCTTTTTTCCACTGCTCGTTGGATTCGTTCTGACGAGCCATTGCCTCGCTGCCGACGGTTGGCTCGGGTTCTTTCCGGGACAGTCCCCGGACGAGTATCGTGAATCGAAGACGATTCACGACTCAACGACTTTGAGTTGGCTGGAGCCGTTTGAACAACAGGGTCGAGACGTTCTCGCGCAATCTGCGTTTCACGGCGTCGATTGTGAGGGCGTTTATCGGCATCATCTCCAGGGCATCTGCACGAACGAGAGCGATCGTATTTTCTGGTGCTTCACGACGACGTTGGTCACAACCGACGCGTCGGGGAAGGTCGTACGGAAAATCCCCGTCGAGAATCACCATGGAGACCTGTGCTATCACGACGGCAAGCTGTACGTGGCGGTCAATCATGGGCGGTTCAATGATCCCCAGGGCAAAGCCGACTCATGGGTTTACGTCTACGACGCTGGCGATCTGTCATTCGTCTCCAAGCACGAAACGCCTGAAGTCTTCCACGGCGCCGGTGGCATCGCCTATCACGGCAAGCGGTTTATCGTGATCGGCGGACTGCCCGATGGAGTCGAAGAGAATTACGCCTACGAATACGACCCCGACTTCGCATTCGTCAAGAAGCACGTCATCAACAGCGGACATACGAGGCTCGGAATCCAAACGGCCGCGTATGCTGACGGCCATTGGTGGTTCGGCTGCTATGGCAGTGCGTTGCTCAAAACAGATGCGTCGTTCAAGCTCACCGGAAGATACAATTTCGATTGCGGCATCGGTATCGCCCCAGCCGGCGCCGGGAGGTTTTTGGTGGGACGCGGTGGACGAACCGACGACGGACGCACGGGATCGGTGCTCCTCGCCCATAGTGATGAAAAACGGGGGCTCGTCGTACAGAAAAAAGGAACGCAAAAGGTACAGCCATGAATGACCCGATTCAATCCCGTCAATTGAGCCGCCGCACATTCATCCGAGATGGTTCGCTGTTCCTGCTCGGGGCGGGGCTCGGCTCCGCGCAAGCCGGCAAACTGCTTGCCGACGAACCTGATGCGAAACGCCGAGTGCGCGTCGGTCTTATCACCGATCTGCATTACGCCGACAAGCCGCCGGCTGGGTCGCGGCACTACCGCGAGACGCTCGCCAAGTTGAGTGAGGCGGCCGCACGATTTGAACAGGACAAGCCCGACGTGATGGTCGAACTGGGCGACTTGATCGACGCGGCCGATTCGGTTGCAACTGAAAAGAGTTACCTCAAGCGGATTAACGAAGAGTTCTCAGCGCTGCCGGGAGAGAAACACTACGTCTTGGGCAATCATTGTGTTTACACGCTCAGGAAGGAGGAGTTTCTCGAAGGCGTGGGGCAGGAGAAGTCGTACTACTCCTTCGACTCAGGCGGCGTTCATTTCGTCGTGTTAGACTCCTGCTTCCGCAGCGACGGCGAGCCTTATGGTCGCAAGAATTTCGAGTGGACGGATCCCAACATCCCAGCCGCGCAAATCGAGTGGCTGCAATCGGACCTTGCAGAGGCCCAAACGAAAACGGTCGTTTTCGCTCACCAAAGGCTCGACGTGAGCAATCATTACGGCGTCAAGAACGCCGGACAAGTCCGCAAGGTGTTAGAGGATTCCGGCCGGGTCATGGCCGTTTTTCAAGGGCACAGCCACAAAAATGACTACAAAGATATTGCCGGCATCCATTACTGCACGCTCGTCGCCATGATCGAAGGATCGGGAGCCGATAACAGCGGCTATTCGATAATGGACGTCGACTCCCGCGGAACGATTCGCGTGACCGGCTTTCGCCAGCAGGCGAACTACGCGTGGAAGTGAGCGGGCCGTTGCCGCCGGCGACGTGACGTCGCGGTCGCTGTTTCCGACGCGAACGGGCGGATGCTCGGCTTTCATTTGCTAGAGCAGAATGCTCTATTTCGTGCCCGCGAAGAGTGCGTTTCGGACTAGCAACTGAGACGAAGCTGACGAGAGTCAGGTCTGGCGAGGGCGGTAGCAACAAACCAGGCTACCGCGTGTCGTATTTCGCCTGCGCATTGCTCGGCGAACCGCGTTTTGCTACCGCGTGTCGTATTTCGCCTGCGCATTGCTCGGCGAACGACACTTGCTTCCCGCGAGGCAGAACCGGGCACGGTTTTTCGTGAGTTGTTGCAGGCCGTATGCCGCTGCGTTGCAGGCTCCTATTCGTTCGCCGTATCATGAACGTTGTCGACAAGCCGCGACGTCGAAGCGCGCCCCGTTGACCGCGCCCAATGTGTGCATGTGGAGCTTCGAGCATGATCCCCTTCGTTCGGAAGAACGTCATCCCGCAAGCGTTCGCGGCAACGTTCTGCATAGCGACAGCCCTTCTTTTTTGCCCATCCATTCTCGCTGCTGACAAGCCGGAGTCGTTCCCGGATCTGGGTGCTCGGTTTGATCGTTCCGTTCGTCCACTGATGCATCAGTTCTGTGCGGATTGCCACTCGACGGCTGAACGAGAGGCTGAACTGGACATCGAACAGTTCGAGACGATCAAAGACGTACGGCGCAAGTCGGAAGTGTGGGTGAAGATTTCGGAAATGCTCGACAATGGCGACATGCCACCGGAAGACGCCGAACAACCCACGCCGAAACAACGCAGAACACTCAGCCGTTGGGTCCGGCAGTATCTTCATGCCGAGGCGACAGCCAACGCCGGTGACCCAGGGCCGGTCGTCCTGCGACGTCTGAACAACGCCGAATACACGTTTACAATTCGTGACTTAACGGGCGTCGACTTGAATCCTGCCCGCGAGTTCCCGGCCGACAGCGCGGCGGGCGAGGGGTTTACGAACGCGGGCGACGCACTCGCGATGTCTCCGGCCCTATTGAGTAAGTATCTTGATGCGGGCAAACAGATCGCCCGACATGCCGTGTTGCTTCCCAACGGATTTCGTTTTTCGCGGCACGCAACCAGACGAGATTGGACTGACGACATTCTGGAAGACATTCGCGAGCTGTACGGTCAATTCGTCGATTCCGTCGACCTAGGAGTCGGCTCGGACGTCGGCAACCTCAACGTTCACGGCAATACGCGAATTGGACAAGCGGGACGCCTGCCGCTCGCAAAGTACTTTGCCGCTACGCTGGCGGAACGCGCTACACTCTCGGAAAACGCCAAAACAGTCGAGGCTGTTGCCCGAGAGCGCGGACTTAATTCCAAGTATCTTGGGCTGCTCTGGTCGAGCCTCACAAATAAGGCGCCATCATTGTTAATGGACGACCTGCGAACACGGTGGCGCAGCGCGACGCCCGAGGACGCCGACGCGCTAACCGCGCATGTCGCCGGATGGCAGAAGGGGTTGTGGACGTTTGGCCCGGTTGGATTGATCGGCCGGCAAGGAGGTCCGACGAGATGGATGGAACCCGTCGATCCGCTGGTGACAACACTTGAAGTCCATCTCCCAATTCCTCCGGCGGCCGAAGGCGAGAACGACAGCAAAAAGAAAAAGGATATTCTCATCTCGCTTGTCGTGAGGGATGTCAGTGACGGCAACGAGCATGACCTTGTTGTACTAAAACAGCCGAGGCTGATCTCAAAAGGCCAACCCGATCTTCTGATCCGCGACGCACTCAGCATGATCGGTGATTCATCGGCCGCTGAAACATCTAAAGCTTCGACCGTCGAAGGCGTACGCGCGCTCGACGCAGCTCAATTCGGCAAGCACCCCAGCGGTGCCGCAATCGACGAGGCTTCTGTCTGCGTTCGTGCTCCGACGGTGCTCGAAATTCGTCTTCCCGCCCGGCTGGTCGAGGGCCGCGAATTCGTCACGACGGCCATACTCGACGAAGAAGCGGGACGAGAAGGAAGTGTGCAGATTGAAGCCATTTTGGGCTCTGGAAGTGGGAAATTGGAGTTGGTGCCG
>Ga0315336_1000838_pt1 | contig 71388 bp, 46 predicted proteins | sample ASW5metaG_FD_204512 | JGI IMG/M metagenome (GOLD analysis project Ga0315336, IMG submission 204512) | Ammonia-oxidizing marine archaeal communities from Monterey Bay, California, United States - ASW #5 | ecosystem: Environmental > Aquatic > Marine > Intertidal zone | place: USA: California... | reverse complement strand
TACTGGGTCCATGGTTTCTCCGGATTCCATTCGAAGATGGCACCACCCGCGTAGCCGACGAAATATACTTTTCCGCCGAATTCCTGAAACGCATAGGTGTGGAGCAGCGTACCTCCAATGATTGTTTTATCCCCGGTCATCGGATCATAGGTAAACAGGTTGTACGGATCCTCCGAGGCGCCGATAATCTTGTCCTGGAATATCCCGAGGCGAAACATGTAGCTGGGACTGTTCCCGGCCTGCCAGGTGACCGAATTCCACTCCTCGCCCGGTCGTTGATACCACAAGGTCGCGGTTCCATCTCCGCGGCAAACGGGAGACGATTTAAGAATGCGGGGCTTGGGAACGTCGATTTGTTGCGCTACGAGGGAGTCATCTTCCGGGGGTAGTTCATCAACCGGCGTCAGTTTCTGGTTCTCCAGGTGATACACCTGGACAATCTCCTCCGTGGGATGCGTGTAGAGAAGCGACGCCCGCTGCACGTCCACGATCACAAAGACTCCTTGAGGCCTGCGCACAAGCACGGCCCGCTGCGGCAGGTCCCAGGTCTTGATTACTTCCTGATCGCCCGTTTCGAAATGAAACGAATTCAGAACATAAGGCATTCCGCCCAGCGTGGAATACAGATACTGGTCGTCGGCCGCAATGTGGTAAATGCCGCCCTCAAGATCCGGACCCTGGCGCCCATAGTCTATAAATTCTCCGCTAACCGGATCGAATCGCATGGCGTGATGAGCTTTCCAACCGCCGATATACATCGCCTCGTCTCGGCCCCAGTGAAAACAATAGTTCCAGCTATCGGGCGAACCCGGACCGAATATCTCCATTGCATTCTCGCGGGGATTGTACCTGGCGACAAACGCTTTCGGCGGAACTTGATCCGTGTCGGTCGGAAACGTGTAGATGCACCCATCCGGCATTCGAACCAGGAAACAGCAGTCCATCCCGTTCCCGTGATGAGGGGTGACTTCCCCGGTCTGGAGGTTGATCTCGTAAATCGTCCAGGGGTCCCGACGCACAATGTGGTCCCTGTACAAGGCGTAGGCGCTCCATCCGTCCCCGGCCGAACTCGGACCCACCAGGGCATACCCCTTCCCCTCTTCCTCGTAAAAGGTGCGTCCTTTAACAAAGGATCCGAGATTCTTTCCTGAGATCTTTACTGCGTTCGTTGCTTTCAAGATATGCCTTGAATCCCGTCTCCATAGCGTCCGGCCGAACTGAGCCATTCGCACCTCTATCGCGCAAACGCTTACCGCACTCGACGTGATGTGTCAAATGTGGTATTTTGTTTCCGAATTACTCGATTCCGCAGGTTGTAAGAGGCGAATTCAAAATGAAGAAGTTGCCCCCGGGAATCAACGGAAATGGAGAGGCGAGCAGATGAGTTTCAGATTTCGGATTATCAAGAGCGGTTTTTTTTCATTTTTTTGCAGTTCGGGGTCCGGTTCGGGCGGCCGAACCCGATCAGCGCAGTCCTGCTCCTTAGCCGGGGCTCTGTTCGCTCTTTCTCTGCCGGTGGCAGCGGTGGCCGCCGAGGTGGAGCATGTGGAGGACCTGCAGATTCACACGGTATTTGGAACCGCGGGAAACAATCCTACGTCGGTGAAGGTCGGCATCGGCGCGGATGGCGGCGATTATACCGCTCTCCTCAAGTGGAACGAAATCGACCCGGGCCTCTCCTCCTTCTCCCGGGCAAACCTGTTGCTTCAAAATCTTCTGAACAATTCCGACGGCGCGTTCTCGATCCACCAGATGCTGACCGATTGGGACGAGTCCACGGACTTCGGCACTACCTTTCCGGTAGCCGGGGTAGACTATCTTGCGCAACCGGTCGCGGCCGGAGGGTTCAACGACGCCAACGCGAAAACCGACACGATTGATATCGGCAAACTGGTGGAAGCCTGGGTTGCCGACCCATCGCTGAACAAGGGAATCATCCTGGTCCCTCGAGGCGTACTGAACGCGAACTACCCCACCACGGTTTCGCCGGAAATTCAGATCACATCTCACGCGCGCATTTCCGGCCTCGACTCGGATGATGTGCGAATTACCACGGGAATCGGATTGCCGACTTTCGAGCCGAATACCCTCACCCCGATGGAAGATGCAGGGATCAGCAATTCTGCGCCGGACGGGTTCAGCCGCGACAACGTGGTCCTGGGGGTGGGACTGGACGGCGGCGCCATCAAGATGGCGCTGTACAAGTTCGGTTTCGGCGAATTGTTCGTGGAGAATCCAACCGGGACTCCAGTCGTCACCAACGCGCTGTTTGACCTGCGTTCCATCGACTGGCACATGAAGCCGTCGACCACGCTGAATGTGCATCGAATGAGCGTGGACTGGGACGAATCGACAGTCACCTGGAACCAGTTCGGAGCAGGTGGCCCCGTGTCCGGAACGCACTATGAGCCGGTGCCGCTGGGATCGGTTGTCATCGGCGGCGGGACCCCGTCGGGTACGGTCGACATCACCGGAACCGCACTCGACTGGCTTCAGAACCCGGGGACAAACTTCGGGCTCATCGTAGTCGCGCCGACCGCGACCAACCAGATTACTCTGACCGCTTCGGAGCGGTTGCTCGGCGGGATGGACGGGGATGACGTCGTTCTGCATGTCGGATTATCGCAGCCCGTACCACCGCCGGTCATCGTTGAATTTCAGTCTGATGGGTCTCTCCGGTTCCAGGCGGACGATCCCGGCGTGTCGGAGTATGTCATCGAGGAGGCAACCACCGCCACGGGTCCCTGGTCGCCGGCAGTTTCCCGAATTCCGCCGACGAACATTCTCCTGGAAACGACGGTGCCGCTCAGCCACCCGGACGCATTGCTGCGCGTATCCGGATTGCCGCCGACCAATGTGACCATCAGCCCGGTGCTTTCCCGGACCGCTCCCACCAGCCTGGCTGTCTATGATGACCAGGGCAGAATGGTCCGGGTGCTGTGGACGGTTGAAACAAAAGGTCCCGGAGACGATGTCGTCTGGGACGGAAGGAACGAAGAGGGACTGGCCATGCCCATCGGGACCTATTCGTACAAAGCGATTCAACTTCCGTCCACCGGGGTGTCGGCGCAGCTCGTCACCACCGTCGGCAACGGAATCGGATCGCGGGTTGGAAACGAAGGAGGCGTTCACGGACTGGATATGTCGGATGTGGATGTCGATGCTTCCGGGAACATCTACCTGAGCGGGACCGGACACGGCATGAGCATGCAGAAGCTCGACAGCGCGGGGAACATGGTTTGGATTCACCGCCGCCCCAGCGGCCCACAGGGAAAAAGAACCACCTCCGCCCTCGGAAACGGTTTCGTGTACGGGGCGGACCCGCTGCATTTCTTCCGGGTCGACATGAATACTGGAAACGCGGTGGCATGGCCGAGCGGATCGACGGAAAAAAATCTCAGCGGCATCCCACCCGTCATCGCCCAGACGTACGACCGTTTCGGCGATGCCCAGGAATTGTGGGTACGCCCCATCCTCGAAGGCGCCTATTGGTTCCCCGCTTCGCTCGATGGCCTGAACGGATGGCGCAGGCCCTATCATCCAAACGTGAGCCTGGTGAACGGCGAGATGCCGCCAAAGCGGATTCGAGGGATGACCGTTCTCGGTAACGAAGTATTCCTCTCCTACACCCTGGAGAACATCGTTGAAGTGCGAAGTGGAACAACCGGCGATATACTCCGAACCATTCCCCTCACCGCCCCGGCCGGAATTGCTGCCGACACTGCAAACAACAAGCTGTTTGTCATCCGTGACACCGACATCATCACCATGGATTCAGTCGGCGGCAGCCAGGCCACGATCGCTGCCAACGCGCTGTCGCTCCCGTGGGGACTGGCATTCAACTCTACTTCGAATCTCCTCTACGCGACCGACCTGTTCACCAATGCATCCACCGGCCATACCATCCGGGTCTTCAATGCGTTGACCGGAAGCCTCGTGGACACTTTCGGAGATCCGGGCAGCCTCGAGGGGACTGTGACCGCCACGAAACTCTACGCGCCGCTGGGAATCGACGTGGACTCGAACGGCCGCATCCTGGTAACGGAATCCCTGATGCACCGGCTCTCCATTTTCTCCCACGCTTTTGTACCCGATACCGCGATCCACGGCGGAAGTTTCTGCTACGCAACGTTTGCGGATCCCCAAACCCCCGAGACCGCCTACATGATTGACGGAGACGGACAGGGCTCGGTGCGCGAGTACATCCTGAATTACGCCAGCCAGACCTGGACCATGAGCCGGTTCTGGTTCCTGGGCGGCCCCCACCCTACCCGGGATATCATCGGAGGCATCACGCAGGGAACGCACATTCGCCACATCGGCGGGTTTACCTACATCTTCGCCTACGAGGACAGCATCAAGGTGTTCCGCATCGATCCGGACCGGCTCACCCCGGTGGCGTTGATCGGTACCCGCTACCTGGTTGAAACCCAGCCCGACGTGTATCTCCCCCCGGACGTTCCGACCATCTGGACGGATCAGAATGGCGACGAAATCGCAACCCCCGGCGAAACGCAACCCGCCACCCCCGCAGTGGAAAATCTTCCGCACCTGAACCTGGGATCGCGATATGAAGATACCTTCTGTGATGCCGATGGAACGCTCTACTGGGGAACATTCAAACTTCCTCTCTTCAACCAGGATACCAATGGAGTCCTCGAGTACCGTTGGGAGGACCTGGAACACTACGGAACAGATCTCGACGGTATCCAGGACGCCTTCGTCTGCGTCGACGCCGATCCTGCGGACCAGCGCTATTACCTGGTCTCAGAGCTAGACAACGACCTTCAACAGCCGGGAATCGGATTGCACGACAACCGCACGATCGACTGCTACGTTCGCAAGTACGACCCGAATGGGCAAATCATCTGGCAAACCGGTAGCAAGGCTCCGACCGCGCACGGCCCGGGAGAAATGTATCACCCGCGAGGAATCGAGACTTTCGAAGTAGGCGTCCCCGCACGGAGGTTCATCGCGGTAAATGACGAGCCGGGCATCATCCACTTCTGGAATTCGGACGGACTCTACATCACGACCCTGCTTCGAGACATGTCGATCAACCACCCCCACCAGAATTTTTTCTGGGATTTCTGGGTCACCCCGAAGTGGCTATCCGATCCGCTGGTCTCAACCTTCGGTGAGTTCTGGCATATGAGCGCCGAGGTGCACCCCACCACCGGCAAGGTCTATATCTATGCCCAGTCCCATGAAGGGGGCCAGCACATGCGGGTGTTCGAGATCCTGGGGCTGGAGGGGATTAGCGAGACGGACGGCCCGATCGACTTCTAAGTCTCTGCAACGTTCGCTCATTCAACGTCTCCCCGAGGCTCCATGCCCAGTGTCGATTCGAGAAACTCGAACAGTTTTTCCGGCGTGGTCTGGGGAACGGTAACTACTTTTGCATCTACCACGAGTTTGGGAATTCCCCCCAGCTTCGTTATCTTGTACATGGTGATCCCGTCATTCATCCATTCCTCGACAAGCGGATCTTCGATTGCATCTTTAAACTTGTCTTTTCCCACCACCGCCTCGACCTGCTCACGCGCTTTCTCCACAGAGGTCACTTTTTTCCCGGTCATCAGCCAATCGTGAAATTCGGTAAAACGATCAGGAGCGGCCGCGCAGACCGCCATGGAATACCTGGCGTATTCGCAGGCATTCAAATGCTTGGGGTTGCTGAACTGAATCGCGGGATTACAGGACTTATCCATGGGAACCGGAAGCGGGACGATCGCGAATTGATCCCCGTACCGCTCGAGGGCGTCGTGAAGGTGCCGGTGGAGATCACGGCAGTGAGAACAGGTGTAGTCGAACATTTCCATGATCACGTACTCCGCTTCCCGGGAACCGATGCATGGCATCTTGTAAATGTCGAAACTGATCCGGTTGTCAATCAAACCAACCATGCGTGAACGTTGTGCGGGGCCTATTTCGGTCATTTCCGCGAGCATCGGCGCCCCGCCGGTACCCGATTCATCCATTTCAACTTCGTCGATCCAGGTCGGCGCGGCAAAAATGTGTACCGTGATAAAAGCCCCGGCGAGCAGCACCGACAGCGCGCCTTTGGCAAGGCCCGGCGTCTCACCGACTCGATTCCCATGAAGAGCCAGGCACGCGATGGCAAGAAGACCCAGAACGTGATCGGTCAGACAATAAATGCAATATCTTCCAATGATCGCGGCCTGGATGAAGACAAACCAGAGAATTGCAATTCCAGCCGCCCACGCACAGGTCGTGAGCCAGGGCATCCATTTTGTGCCTTCGATGCGGCCGGATCGAATCGCGATGATGGACACCGCAAGAAGCGCATAGAACGTGAGCGCGAAGAACGAAACCGGAAGTCCCAGCCAAAGCGACCAGCGGCTCCCCAGCACATCATCACAACCTGATCCCGCCCCGCAGCCAACGAGCTGATTCCGAACCCCCGTCGTCGCCCACAAGAGGTACCCGGCGACGAGAATCGCAGCTGCAGTAAAAATGAAGCTCCAGGTCAGGAATTTCGAGCTTCTGCTATTTGAGGTTTGATTTGTCCGGGGCTTCAATGCGGCATCCAATCTGATTGATCTCAATCGATACAAAGAATAGAATTAAATTCTATCATAGAAATCAGCAATTGAGGTAGCTATCAAAAACTCCCCCTCCTGTTTCATCCTCACGGACATCGAAGGCACCGCAGGCGTCACTTCCTTCGAAAACGATTCATACAAAACCGGGAAGTATTTCGACCACTGCAGGCGGCTGGCCACCGCCGAAGTGAATGCCGCGGTGGAGGGGTTGCTGGCCGCCGGGGTGGAGGATATCCTCGTGTGCGACGGTCACGGCGATGAGGGGCTCTGGTTCGAGGACCTGCATCCGCGGGCAAAGTTGCTTCATGGCCGCCCCATTACCCTGAAACAGCTCTTCCAGCCTCTGCCGGACTTCGACATGTCCATGATCGTCGGCCAGCACGCCATGGCGGGCGTGACCACCAGCAACATGAACCACTCCCAGAGCAGTATGTCCATCGACTCTATCATGTTGAATGGCAAGCGGATCGGCGAGATCGCGCAGTTTGCATTGTACGCGGGATCTTTCGGTGTACCCGTCATCGCCCTGACGGGCGAGCGCGATGCATGCAGGGAAATAGAGGACCTCGTTCCACGTGTCGTCACGGTCGACGTGAAACAGGGGTTGGGCCGTGGCGCGGCGATCTCGCTATCCGCCGCGCAGGCACGCAAAAGAATCGAGGAAGGCGCAAAGCTTGCGGTGGAGAGACATCTTGCCGAACCAATCGTACCCCTCGCCTGGGATGCGCCTTTCCTATTGGAAAAGCGATTCTTTCACACCGATACCGCGGACGCGTACGAGTCACAACCCGGGTGCGAAAGAGTGGATGGACAGACCGTTCGTTTTCGAGGCGAAGCGATTCGCGATGTGATTTACCGGTAGTCTTCTATTCGGATCCGGTTTCCCGACTTGTGGCTCTCCACCGCGGCCTCCACGATACGCAGGGCGGCGATGGATTCGCGCAGGTTTTCGTAGTCGAAGTCTTGCGCGCGGATTTGCCGGGCGAATTCCTTTTCCAACACACCGCCATGCCGGTTCACCGCGCTCTCTTCGGGGATTTCTATCTTCTCCCAGGGCTCGTGAGGCCCCTCTCTTTGCACCTGAAGATACAATTTTTCCCGGCCGAGATCCGTAATGTGTTGGTGGTGGTGGAGGTTGGCCCTGGTTCCGAAGATATCGAGGGTGTGCATGTAGGCCGTGGTGTAATTGCAGACCACGGCGGCCTGAACGCCGTTTTCGAATTCGAGCAATGTTAACGTGTTGTCGATGGCTTCGTAGGACGTGATCTCTTCCTGCATGATCGCCGAAACTGAGCTGACGTCACCGAATAAGCTCCGCAAAACGTCGAGGAGATGAATGCCGCAGTGCAGCAGCGGGCCACCGGGATTTTGCCCGGGCTCTGCACGCCAATCGCCGGGCTGCTGCACCAGGCCGGAGCTTGAACAGCACGTCACCAGGATATTGCAGACACGTCCGAGGGTCCCGGCCTCCATTTCCTGCTTCATCTTCAGGATAGACGGTTCGTGGCGGGCGTGGTGCCCCACCATGTAGGCGAGCTTGCGGCGAGCCGCCGAATCCGCAACGTCCCGGGCTTCGCCAACCGAACGGGCCACCGGCTTTGTGATGAGGATATGTTTGCCGGCTTCCAGGCATTGCAGAGAATGTTCCGCATGGAGAGGAATCGGCGTGTTGATGGAGACCGCGTCCAGATCGGGAAAGGCCAGGAGATCTTTCATCGTCGTGACCGCCGCCGCGTTCTCCTCCCCGGCTGCGGTCCGTGCGGCTTCTTCATTGCTGTCCATGCAGGCGACGATGTCGAATTCTCCGCCGGTTCGAAGGTTGCCGCGGGCGGTACGTCCATAGCCACCCGACCCCAGGATCCCAATCTTTATCTTTTCTGCGCTCACTCGATGTAGCCGTCCAATTCTTCCGCCCGGGCCGCCGGAGTGCGGATTCAATCCGTGTACTTGATCAGTTTTCCGGAAATAACCTTGTCCCTGATCTCCGTCGTGAAGGTATTTGAGTCGAATTTGCCCGCCTTTTCGTGAATCTGGAGATTGCCATCGGCATCAACCGTGTACTCCGGTCCCGAATTGTCCTTTCCGTGGGTGTGGCTGGTTTCGCCGACAACGACCTTGTCCATGCCTTCAATTACCAGCCCATCGGCGCCATGTTTCATTGCATCCTTCACGAGCTGGTCCTGGATCGCTTGAAACGTCATCAGGTCGGACCCCTCCGCCTTGGTCTGCCCCATCACCTTGTGGTCCCGATGGATGTCATCCATGCTGAAAAAAATGTCTACGTGCGTGGTGGGCGCCAGGTTTTCACCCACATAATCGACCGTGGCACAGCCCGCACTTCCAATCAACGCAATGAATCCCAATCCCAGTATTCTAAGCATTTTCTCTCCTTTGCTTCATCTTCTCTCGGCCGTCATACCGCGGTCGTAGATTGTCGCATGACAACCATAAACCTCGAAGCATTCCGTGCCGATCTTCGGATATCATTCTTCCTCACCATTATAGCAGGACCGGACATCATTCTAACGATGCAAATATGTGAAATAGATTCGGCTGGAAAGCGGTGCGCACGTCTCAAGCATGAAGAGGATCGTTGCCGGAGTGCCGTTCAACCTCCGATATCCGACGGACAGGGATCGTACGGCGGATGACTCGCGTCCGGGACCCGCATACCGCCCGTCAGGTACATCTCCGGAACCTCGCAGCAATCGAATCGCAGAACCGGGCAGACAGAATCCGGAGGATACTCCGGTAGACCAACGACCGTGATCCGGTCAGCCTCCTGCCGGAAAACGCAGTTACGTTCCCCATCGCGGCCCAGCAGCGTCACGCGCTCGAGTTCACAGCTGATACCGCCTACCACCAGCGTTGTCCCCGGCCAGTAGCGAACGAGCTGATTAAGCGACCGGCCCTTCAGCGTGAAGAGGCCGTGGTGTGACCAGTCGCCTTGATGGCCTTCGCGATCCATCAATCCGAACGTAAACCGGTCGGCCTCGTAGATGCACGATCCGTAGTGCCGCAACCACTCCCCCACCTCACGAACGATTTCCGACGAGCGCTCCGGGATGGATCCATCCCCGCGGGGACCGATGTTGAGCAGCACGTTCCCCTGCCCTTGCGCGGCGGTTGCGAGCATATCCACCACCGTGGCGGGGCTTTTCCAGTTTTGATCGCCGCGATGGAATCCCCAGTGATCGTTCAGCGTCATGCAGGCCTCCCACGGACGCCAGGGAACCGGCCCGGACATGTGTCCCTCGGGCGTGCCGAAATCCCCCGGAAGGCCGTTCCGGCCATTGACCCAAATGTCCGGTTGAATCTCCCGCACCATGGCATTCATCTCCTCGGCCTTCCATCCCTCGGCATCGAACGGCCACCAGCCGTCATACCAGAGCACATCAATCGGGTTGAACCGAGTCACAAGCTCCCGCAACCGGGCGAACGTATTGGCGATAAACTCTTTGCGGGCATCCCCGCGTTCCAATGCGTCGCAGGCATCCGGTTGATCGAACCAGTTGTTGAGACTGTGGTACAGGCAGACCCTCAATCCCCTTGCCCGGGCCGCCGCGACGAATTCCTCCACCAGATCGCGGCCGCAATAGGCCTGGGTATGAAAGTCCGAAAGTTCGGAGTCGTAAAGCCGGAAGCCGTCATGATGCATGGTGGTCAGCGTCACGTAGCGCATCCCGCCGTCAAGCGCCAGGTCGCACAGAGCTTCCGCATCGTAGCGCTCAGCGGTAAACGTCGACGCCAACTCGCCCATCTCGCGGCGCGACAACCGCTCCCGGTTCATTACCCACTCGCCCCGCGCCAGGAGGCTGTAGAGGCCGTAGTGAATGAACATGCCATAGCGGGCATCTGTGAACCAGTGGGTCATGTGGGTTGTAGATGACTGGGGCGTCATCGCAGAGGTAGCGGTTGTCTCTCGTATTCAGATGGCGAATCCCCAGGCCGCCTCCTGCTCCATTTGCTTCATGTATCCGATGCCCTCGCACAGCACCGTCTTCCAGTCCGGATTTTGCCGGCAACCGGTATTCAATGTATTGAGTACTATCGAATACTTCAGTTCCAAAGAACATCTCCTTTCCTGACCGGCCGGCAACGAGATACGCCGCCATCACCTCGACTATGGGATCGCCGGAAATTCATCTTTCAATAAATTGTAAAACCCAAGAATAGTTCATTGAATAGTAGAGGTGTTCTATGAAGTGTCTAGCTGATTCTTGAGTCTTATCCTCCGTACGTGGTGAGGATATATATCGAGACTGTCTGCCCTGGCAAAAAGACCTCTTGATATCTTTTGCTCAAGATATATTATAATAGAGTTCAATACGTTATGAGAATCTTTCTACAGTCACTTGTTCTGCTGATCGCCAATCTTGCCTACGCCGGGAATACGGCACTCGATCGTTATGTAGCCAAGCCGGATCCGGCGTACGCGTTTGATCACTACCGGACCGTCGAGAGCTTTGGCTATACAACCTATTTTGTTTCCATGACATCCCAGGAGTGGAGATCGTCCGACGAAGTGGACCGGACGTTGTGGGAGCATGACGTTGTGATTGCAGTGCCGTGGAGCGCGCGATTCAACCGGGTCCGCACCGCTGTCCTGCTCATTGACGGCGGCAGCAACGGCGGCTCCCCGCCCACCGAACCGGAATATCTTCTCGGGCTGGCGGCACGCATCGTGGGCGCCCCGATCGTCTGGCTTCGCCAGATCCCGAATCAACCCCTGTACTTTGCCGACGAGAATAATCGGCGGAGAACGGAAGATGAAATTCTTGCCTATACCCTTGATAAATTTCTCGTGACCGGGGACGAGGAATGGCCGGCCTACCTGGCCATGACCAAGGCGGCCGTGCGAGGCATGGATACCGTGCAGTCCGTTCTCGGCGACCAGAACCTTCCGATCGACGATTTCGTTGTGCTCGGCGGATCAAAGAGAGGATGGGCAACCTGGCTCACCGCCGCGGCGGACCCCCGGGTCCGCGCCATCATTCCCGCTTCGATCGATATGCTCAACCTGAGAGAGCACGTCGACCACCACTGGGAAGCTTACGGATTCTATACGGATGCGATTCAGGACTTCACCGAATTCGACATCTTCTGCCGAAGCACGGGACCGGCGGGCGAAGCGCTTCTGGACATCGTGGACCCGCTCTCCTACCGCGAGCGCTTTACGATGCCGAAGCTGATCCTCAATTCCGCGGGGGACCAGTTCTTCCTCCCGGATTCCTCGCGATTCTATTACCATGACCTGCCCGGGCCGAAACGCCTCAGCTACAGCTTCAATACGGATCATACCCAGGTCCGCTTCAGTGTTCTATTCGGTGCGGTTACATGGGTTCGGGCTCTGCTTCAGGACCGACCCCATTCGCCTTACTCGTGGATTATCCTCAGCAACGGAGCGATCGTAGCTCGAACGTTTTCACCGCCGTCGCGAGTCGGATTGTGGCATGCCACGAATCCGGATGCCCGGGACTTTCGGTTGGAATCCCTGGGTCCTGAATGGCAGTTCAGACCCCTGAAACCTGTTTTCGAAAATTTTTACATTGGTTACATGCCGCCGCCCTCGGAGGGATGGTCGGCATTCTCCGTAGAACTCAGGTTCGGACCCGACGATCTCGGCCTTCACGAGGTGTACACCACCGATGTGAGTATTCTACCCGACACCCTCCCCTTCGCGGGAAGTCATTGTGCTGAACGATAGAATCGTGGCACGGCGCCTCCGGCCCGTGTCTGCAAACCCCAACCGGTACCAGGAGTAGAAGGAACGAGGGCGGATACGAGGCGAGAAAATAGATTCCCGGTTCCGGATCTCCGATCCGCGGGTGCGGGAGGGGTCTAAACATCTAACATCTGTCTGTCCGCTGGTGCGTTTTCATCAGCCGTCGGTCCCGCTACTGCCATCGTTCAAATCGTATCAGCCCCATCTCCACGGCTCCGTAATCCATGCCCCCATGTCTTGGCTCAGATGCGAATGAGTCAAAATGTAAACTGCCATGGAATTTCGGACGCGTTTCATATACTGCGTACGTCCGATACTAACTCCATCCGAACCCCCTGCGTTTCTTAAATCGCGCAGCAACCTGTTCCCGGTTAGAGGTCTCACCATCAATTCACATCATAATATGTGAATGGCTTGGTCAATCCAAATGTTAGATGTTAAGACCCCTATGCGACACTCGTAGGTGGACCACTTGGTCATGAGGAACAGCCGCTGAACGCCCTGCGGATGATGCGCCTCGAGCGTTACCGTCTGTCCCCTCTTCTTCTCTTCAGGGTTTGAGTTTATTCCACCAGCAGGCGGTAGTTGGCCGCGGGCTGGTTGGTGAGGACGTCTGTTACCTCCACATCGAGCGGGTTACCGGCACCAGTTTCGCCGACGAGTCCGGGCGGGTTCCAGCTTCCGGCCGTGTTGGTGACCACGCCGTTCCAGGCGTTGGTTGTCAGATCCAGCGAGCGTTGGAGATAGATGACGACGTCGGTCGCGTTGGTGTTGCGGGTGAAGGAAACGATGGTGTCGGCGTTGGTTCTTCCAATCTCCAACGGGGTAATGGAGGCGGGATTGGTCGGATTGGTACCCGTCGCCCATTCATAGCCGTTCTTTCCACCGTCGCCGTCGGGATCGGCATCGAAGAACGCGTTGGTGTCGGAGAGGCCGAAGGAGTCGGACCAGAACTCATACGAACTTGTTAGAATCAGCACGATCTGGTTGCCGTTGTAGGCATAGTTGACTTCATAGCCGGCGGGCAGGTCGGTTACGGTCGCGAACGACGCGCCCGTCAGGCTGCTGTAAGTGGCGATCACGTAGACCGCCTGCGTGGCCCCGCCGCCCAGAACATCAATATCCAGGATTCCCGCGGAAATATCGAATGCGCCACCCACCGCCAGCTTATCGGCGTTGGCGCCGTCGATTTCACACTGGTAAGTCCCGGTCAGGGTCACGTTGGAGGAGGCGGTTAAGCTTCCTGCGGATTCACCGGGCGCGATGATTCCGTTCACGTGCATGGTGATGGCACCCGCCACGCTGCCCGTGCCACCGAGTGTGCCGGAGAGGCCAATCTGTACCGAGCCGCTCCCCGTGGCCGAGCCGGTGGTGTTATTAGCCAGAAGGCGTCCGTCACTGATCGTGGTCCCTCCCGAGTAGGTGTTGGCTTCGGTCAGGAAGAGCGCGCCGGTGCTGCTCTTCAGCAGGTTGCCGCTACCACTCATGATGCCGTCAAAGGTCATGTTGGAGGTACGGGCAATACGCAGTGTCGCGTTATTGAGCACATTCCCCTCGATGCTTCCCGTGGCACCGGCGTCGCCGATTCGGAGTATGCCGCCACTGATGGTGGTGCCGCCGGTGTGCGTGCTGTCGCCGGTGAGGGTGAGTGTGCCATTGCCGGTTTTGGTCAAAGCGCCACTCCCGCTGATCACTTCGCCGTAAGTCAGCGAGTTACTCCGGTTGAATATAAGCGATGCGCCGCTGCTCACGGCTACGTCGCCCGCAATCGACCCATTCGTTCCGCCATCGCCCAGTTGGAGTTCGCCGCCGCTGATGGTGGTGCCGCCGGTATAGGTGCCGGTACCGGTCAGGGTGAGCATGCCGGACCCCCTCTTGGTTAGATCGCCACTGCCGCTGATCGCGCCGGCGAATGTGGCGGCGCTGGAGCGATAGAACGTTAGCGACGCGCTGTTGGTAACATCGCCCAGGATCGACCCACTCGTTCCGCCATCGCCGATCTGGAGTTCACCTTCATTGATTGTCGTTCCGCCGGTATAGGTGTTCGTGCCAGTAAGGATTAACTTGTCGTCTCCCTCCTTGGTGAGCGAACCCGTGCCGCCCGAGACGTCTTGGATCACACCGGGGAAAGACGAGAGCGTGGAGTTGCTTGCGATAAACGCCGATCCACCAACCGGATCGGAGATGTTGATCGTGCCAAGCGCGCCATGCTGCGATTCGATATCCAGAATCGTCAGTTTCCCTCCATCAACCGTGACGCTGCTGCCCGAGGAGAAGAAGAGGATCGGAGACTGAACCTCCCCTCCGTTGTTGACGATCAGTTCACCAATCCCTCCAGACGCAATGCTATCCCCTCCCAGGGCAATACCCGTCGCAGTTGATAAGGTGCTTCCGCTACCTGATACGGTAATCGTTCCCGTGCCGCCCGTTTTAGACCCCGCGAACGCCGCCTTGGCAAACACCGCACTGCCCCCGTTCGTCACGATGAGTACACCGTCTCCATCTTGGCCGATGATAACTTGGTCGTACGCCTGATACATTCCGCTATCTTCCACAAGAACCCTGCCCGTACCGGAACTGAAACTGCCAACGAACGATATTCCCTCGAATGACACACAGGCATTACTCCTGATGATCAGATCACCGTCTCCCAAACGCCCGACATCTAAACCCTGCGCAAGCGAGACCGAGGCGCTATCTTCCACGATCATACTGCCGGTGTCGTTTGCGAACGCTGCGACTCTCAGTTCTCCGCCGGTCAGGCTGGTTCCAGAGCCCGTGACGGTCAGCGTGGCGTTTTCGATAAACGCAGTCGCGCTGCCGTTCGTGGCCAACTGAACATCGGCGCCGTTTCGCAACGTAATATCACCTCCATCGGCGGATAGCGCGGAAGCGCTGCTGGCATTCTTTCCGGTGCTCGTCAGGTTTAACCGCGCGCCGTCAATGATGACGTCGCCCTCCAGCGGCCGCAGCATTTCCAACGACGAAGGGAATTCGTCTGTTCCCCCGGTCAGCAGCAGCGTGCTGTTGCCTTCCTTGTCGAGTCGGGGTCCGGACAGAACACCTCTTACTTCCACCTCGACAGGTGACGCGGGAATACTGCCTATGTCCCAGACTCCATCTGCACCGAGCGTCACGTTCTGTAAGCTATGCGAGATGCCCGCCAAGATTCCATCGGCGGTAAGGTTTCCGCTGCTGAGAATGAGAGCCGTGGCGCTGATGTCCCCTTCGAGCCTGAGGCTGAAGGGAGCGTTTGGAAAATCCACGGAAACGATGGTATGGCTTCCCGTGAGCAGAACGTCGGTGTTGATCGGTGCCGAAAATTCAACCGTGTCGCCCGAACCCGGCCCCCCGCTGGGAGCAGGAGGGAGCCAGTTCAAGGACTCTTCCCACGCCGTGCTGAGAACGCCCTTCCATTCGTAATCTATGGCATGGGCGGACAAAACCGTACACAGTAGTACGGATACAAGCATTGAATATTTTGTTTTCAAGTTTCTGTTTCCTTAAGTTGCCTCGGCGCTTTCTTATTTCCACGCTCGTTTAGAGTCGCCGAACCTGAAATCAAGATGAATTGGATCGAAGAACACGACTTCTTATCCTAAGGGTTTCCTATCATTCAAGAAAAATCGTTGTGCAATGTACTGTAATACCCAACAGAAGTACATAAACCGTGAAAGAAATAGGGAGATACTTTTGACATTGCATCGCCCCCAATAACCCCCGGGATTCGCGCAACCAATCGCACCCACTACAAAGTCGGTCCTCGCGTCCTGGGCGCAGGCCACCAGCTCCTCTAGCCAGTCCCTCCCGGGAACCGTATCCGCATCAACGAACGCGATCCACTCGCCGAGGCAATGCTCCACTCCCAGGTTCCGTGCCGCGCCCGCCAGAAGACTTTCATCCGAATGCACCACGCGAACACGGACGTCGAGCTTTTGCAGTTCATCCGTTGGGTCGTGTTCACCGCTATGCGCAACGATGATCTCACCCGCCATCCTCGTCTGGTTGAGTAACGCAGCGAGTACCTCCGGGAGTTCCGCGCATGCGCCGTATGCGGGAATCACGATGGATATGTTTTCCGGGTTGAGGCTCAAGACGATCTTACTCCGACTTTTCTGAAAAACTCTCCATGTTGGCATGGCAGATGGCCTCAACGCCAGGTTGTCCGAACCGATAAATGGGTCCCATTACGTAAAGGTACCGAAAGTCTCACAGCGATTTCCGCATTTCCCTATTTGACAACACCTTACAGGAAAAAAGCACCCCCCATTTTTCAACACCGAAACATGCCTGCATTTGGGGAGAGGCCTTCGTGGGATGTGAATGCCCGTATTCATCCTTCAGGAAGGCAGATGAAGCCAACAGGGCGACAACTGCATGTCGCCTCGAGAAGCGGCAACCAGCCGTTTTTACGCTCCAAAATGACACCGCACAATCGATTCGATAAATGTGCTTCGCTCTTCATTCCAAACGACAAGCCCTATGGGATTTTTGGTACCTTTACGTAGTTACACCCTAGTAGGTCGGCCTTCCAGGCTGACCTGGAGCAAGAAGGGAACATGGATGGGGAATGGAGGAGCGTGCTCCACCCATTCGCATCCTCATGATCCTCCCTTGCGCTGCTCGGGCTGGAAGCCCACGCTGCAACCGAGGCTCAAAATCCAATACGTTTTGCATCGTCAGGGTGAAGTCCGCACTGCCCGCACGCGGTGTGAACTCCACGCTTCGCGATGTACTTGGTGCGCCCTGCCGTTGCTTCAGAGTTTCTATTCCGGCTCATCTCTCTTCACAGTAATTCTCGGGTCGAACCAATTTGCTCCGGCCGGCGCGGTCAATCGGCCATCGCAGACAAACTCGATGTGTGCATACTGTCCGGCGAACCGGGTAATATCGGAGTCAAACTCATGCCGCCGGTACGGCCTGGTTCCCGGATCGATGCGCAACACTTCCTGGCCGTTGATCCGGATGACCGCGTCTCCCGTGACTTCATAAAAGGAATCTTCTTTCATTGCATAGCCGCCGCGGAGGCGGATGCTCGATGCATCCGGGAATCTGCCCACCACCAGGAACACGCCGGTTACCCCGACACTGAAATCCAGTGCAGGGTGCGACCCGTCCGTTGCAGCGGTTACGAATCCGGGCCGCATTAACGGAGGTCTCTGCCACGGAAGATCCCCGATCGACCCGGCTAACTCGACCTCGGAACGAGGAAACGCCAACACGACTCCGGGCCTGTTTGTCGGCGCGTTCACTCGTACCAGGGCACGCCCGGCACCGCGGTCCACCGGCACCTTGTCCCCGTCCAGAAAAACAGGCATATCGCCCGGCACATGTATTCCCAGCTCACCCTGCCCGGTGAAAGCAATCTTGAAATAGGATCCATTCTGACCGGCCACCTGGGAAGGGATGTAGCTTGGCTGTTCCACGTGCAGGGCGAAGTTTTCGGGGACACGATTCACGTGAAACCGCCCCGGGTCGAATTTGCCATGCGGGTCGACATGGTAGGTGGCGGCCGGATCCAGGCCGAGCTGGGTGCTTCCATCATAGACAAGCCACTCCACCTCGACCCCGGGCCCCGGGATGATTTCGCGCAGGACGCCCGGGCCGGACCACCTCGTCAAACCTCCGACCCGGGTGCCGGACCACTTGGGATCTTTGCCCGGCTCGTACAACACGAGACCACGTCTATTCCTCTGTTTTTCGTAGAAGGCGATCACGCCATCCCGTCCGCGGTACCCGAACAGCCGGATGCCTTCTGCCGGCACTTCCGAATCGGCTACCGGGACATGCCCGCCCGATTTCCCCTTTTCAAACCGAAGAAACTCTTTCCGTGGCAATCGGGAATCAGGGACGAGCTGATATTCGTGGAATGCCTGTGCGATCTGCAACCAGGATGCCTCGGAAGTCCCGCTCGGGGTCAGGAAACCCCAGGACTGAAACCCATCCAGATCCTGCTCGTCGGTTGGTTCATGCATGATTCCCTCGGGAATGATCCGGATAAAGCGGTGAAAAATATATCCGCCGAGAGGATGGCCGAGGTGATGCTGGCTGAGTGCGAACGCCGAGTGTCTCGCGGCCATGGGATTGAATTGTTCCGTTTCGACCGCCACGTGCGGATACGCCTCACGCGTGTCCCTTCCCAGCGAGAGGATCCCCTCCACGGCCGTGGCTCCGTCAACGACGTATTTGCCGCACGGGCACATCGCTTCGTCATAGTAGATCACGTCCGCCCCGGCCTTGACCGAGTGGCCGACTTCCCGAACCAGGTAATCGCGCCAGGGGGCGTACGCAGGCGTGCAGTAGTAATAGATCATGCGGTCGGTGGTGGGCGAGCGTGGCAGTGAAAAGTAATAGTCGTTGCCGTCGTCATCGGTACCGAGGACGTCGAAACCGGGACGGAATTGATTCACCAGTTCCGGCATGTCGGCGGAGACCGCGAACGCGTTAAACCCGGCGCCGACGTGGAATCCCAGCTCGCGGGCCCGCTTGAACCATCGTGCCGCCGTCCCGTCGACGGAGTAATCCGAGTTGCGCACGCCCATGGGGAATCTCCGAAAGCTGTAATATCGGCCCAGCAAAACCCCGGACGGATCCAGTCGCTGCGCAAGTCGATCCAAACCGTCAAAATCGCCCACCCTGACATAGGCATGAGATCGAATATCCCGCACCCACGCCGGCGCGGCCCGGTCCAGGGGCACGAATCCCAGCCCCTGCTCCATCCACTCCACGTATGGGTCAACGGCATCTTCCCAGTGATTCCGGTAGGTTCGGAAACGGATTTCGAACATGTTCGGCTGCCGGGTCGGTTCCACGAGGTCCCGTACGAATCCGATGTCCGCGGAGTTGCCCTGTCCCCTGGCCATCATTGCAGCGGGTCCGATTCGCAACTCCCGTCCCTCAACAAACCAGCCGGAGTTTGGCCCTCTGAACAGCGCCACCAGGGGATGAATCCACAAGCGGGGAATGGGCCCGGTACGCGGATCATCGATAAACACATCTTCCCAGGGAGCCTGGAAAACCTCTCCGCCTCCGCCGGCATTGACGGTGATGAGGCTGTGCCCGGCGATGTCGCAACCGGACAGTACAAATCGAAGGGTGGCGACGGGTTCCACGGTCTCGGCTGACATCCGTAGAACCAGGTCGCCGCGTCCGGGTTCGATCGTCCACTGTAACGTCAACTGCGCGCCATTGATCCCGAGCAGCTCGCACGCCACCGAGTCGCGCTGCACCGTCTGCGTCACGGTGCAGTCATTCAGATCGATGCCGGTATCATCGAAAAGCGGCAAGGTGGCCGGTAACATCCCGGGCTCAACGAATAGCAAACGATCCCCCGAACTCCGATCCGCCAGGGAGTACAATATCCCCGCTTGAAATTTCGCTTCCAGGGAATCGTTTGCAAGAACGGTTCGATATTTGTCCGCAGTCCACTCACGGCCGAGAGACGGCGCAATCCCGCAGGTCAACGCGAGGAAGACAACCAATCGAAGTTCCAGGCACTCTTTCATTCAATGCAAAGCAGTTCTGTTCAGACAAACTAATTCGTCCGCGGCAGGAAATCCAAGCGATTTCCGCTACAAGTTTCGACATTTCGGAAGAAGATCCGGCTGTCCGCGAACTGTTGGGTCCCATTACGTAAAGGTACCGAAAGTCTCACAGCGATTTCCGCATTTCCCTATTTGACAATACCTTACAGGAAAAAAGCACCCCCCATTTTTCAACACCGAAACATGCCTGCATTTGGGGAGAGGCCTTCGTGGGACGTGAATGCCCGTATTCATCCTTCAGGAAGGCAGATGAAGCCAACAGCGCGACAACTGCATGTCGCCTCGAGAAGCGGCAACCAGCCGTTTTTACGCTCCAAAATGACACCGCACAATCGATTCGATAAATGTGCTTCGTTCTTCATTCCAAACGACAAGCCCTATGGGACTTTTGGTACCTTTACGTAGTTACACCCATAAATGCAAACAGGCAGATTTTCATCATGCAATGAATACCTTCGCTGGAAGGCACGGCATCAGCGAATCAGCGAATCAGCGAATCAGCGATAGGAACTGGACTCAATCGTGCCGCCACGCAATGCCAGTTTCATTCCGGAAATCTCCATCGTGTGCACCGCAACAGCCAGTGCGAGCGCGAACGGTTGATTGTACCAGGAAACGCCATAATAGCGTCCCCATCGAAGACAGTTCCATGCACCGTAGAGAGTTCGGCCGACGAAGAAAAGCGGAATGGATAGAATCCCCAGTCGCAACACCCATGCAAAACGGATCCGCGGATCGACCTGGCGTACCTTGATGGTGGCGTAACCTGAATTTCTGCGGATATCGCTCTCCATCTTCCAGCCCTCGTATGCGTGGGTTGTTCGCATGTCCGGAACGAATAGTAATTGATGGCCGGCCCGTCGGATTTTCTCCACATGCAATTTTTCGCCGAAGGCTCCAATGGTGTCGGGAAAGGGGAATTCCAGGAGCACCGCTTTGCGGAAGCCACTGTTGTTGTTCGCAATCGAATTCGTCGGCCCCCGGCGGCCGCGATCAAGGTAGCTTCGGGTCAGCAGACCCGCAACTCGTTCCAAAAGGGTCCGGCCTTCGTACTCGGTTCGACCGCTGACAACCGCGAAATCCGGATTGTCCCGAAACGCTTTGACCATTGCCCGGAGCCAACCCCGATCCGGGACGCAGTCGCCATCCAGGATCCCCACAAACGCACCCCGGGCTACCCGGGCACCGTCATTTTTCAAATTATACGAGGAGGTGGAGTCAGTAAAAACCAATTCGAGTGATGGAAGGAGGGCGTTCAAATCGTCCGGAACCGAGCTCCGGAACCGTGTGCTCTCCACGAGCAGGTATTCGACTTGTCCCTCGTAGTCCTGGGCCGCCAGGGCTCTCAGGGTTTCGCGAAGGTCCTGCCACCCCTTCTCATCTCCGCCCCCGTAATCCGACACGATTACAACGCTGGCAACAATCGCAGACATCTCACCTCAGCGTCCCGGTCTGAACCACGAAATACTCGAAACACACGAAAAAGATCTCTCATGCTAAATTTTCGTGTATTTCGTGGTTCCCCTATTCCATATCGAAGTACGGTTGGAGTTCAATGAAGTTGTAGAGCAGGTCCTGGCCAAGAGGACCGCCGGGATCGTCTCCGGTTGCCCAGTCGGAGATCGTCAGCGTCGCCGTGGAGTTCTTGGCTCGGAAAAGAACCCAGTAGTGGTTGAACCAGGGTTGTCGGTCCCGGGAAAATGGTGGAGCCTCCTAGCCTCTTGTACTCTGCATCACCTGCTGAAAGCTTCGATTCCTGATCCGGGCGGTGTTGTCGATTTGGATGTCCACTTGGCCGGGCTCACCGAACTGGCCCCGTAGTTATGTTAGTCCGGGCACCAGGTTACAGGTTGAATATCTCTCCAGTCAACTATCCCAGCATTCTTTCCGCGTTAAGCACGATCACGGAAGGCGTGTTCGGCATGTGCTGGACGAAAGACGCGCTCACGGTGCACGTGAATTCCCCCTGGCCATGGGCGAAGCTGTCCAACATTCGGATTCGCGATTCATTGCTTGAACTCGATCTCAAAGAAGACGGAACCCTCGTCGCCCGGATCAACGGCGAAGAAGCAACGAGAAGTCATGATGGAAAACTGGAACTTCCCTGGGAATCGTTTTGAAAACCACGAAAAACGCGAATCGCCCAAGCCGCACCCAGGCGAGTTGTATCATGAATTTACGGAAGAAACGGATTTTGAACAAAAGGTAACGAAGGGAACGAAGAAGAGTTTCGGATTTGATTTTTTATTCATTATCCGAAATTCGAAATGCTACTTCGTTCTCTTCGTTGCCTTCTGTTCAAAAAATTCGTTAGACTAAGGCTTTGCTGGGTCGTGTATTTCGTGGTTCTCACCAATCAAACCTTTGGAGATAACAGATGTTTCGATGCCTTAATCATGGCGCGCTGAGGATGCAATGCTCGTGGCGGGAATCCCTTCCCCTGGGAAAGGAGGCAGGGTTCGGGGGCTCGGACGTGGAGTTTGACCTGGAGAACTCCGCCGGTGAAATTCGCGATGCCCTGGCACTGCACGAGCTGCAGGCAGGCGGGGCGATGGCACCGGTGGATTTCATGTCGCCGGAGACGAAGACGAAGGAAGGTCTCGCCCACGTGGAAAAGATCGCGAGGCTGGCCGCGGAGATCGGGTGTACGCGCTTTACAAGATACATTCTTTCGTTTTCGGATGAATTGACCTGGAAAGAAAACTTCCGGTGGCATGTCGAGCAGTTTCGTCCCATCGCCGCGGTGATGGCGGACCACGGCTGCAGCATCGGCCTCGAGTTTCTGGGTCCGAGATCGCTCCGTGACGGCCACAAGCATGCATTCATCCACACCATGCATCCCATGCTCGACCTTTGTGAACAGATCGGGCCGAACTGCGGATTGCTGCTCGATTCATGGCACTGGTATACCTCCCTGGGTATCGTCGAGGACATCCAGGAACTTCGCCCGGACCAGGTCGTGTACGTGCACATCAATGACGCGCCCAGGGACGTACTCGTCGAGCAACACCAGGATTTTGACCGGGCTCTCGCCGGAGAAACCGGCGTGATCGATCTGTCCGGCTTTCTCGGTGCGCTGCGCAATATCGGGTACGACGGTCCGGTCACGCCCGAGCCCTTTATCAGCGAGTTCGAGAACATGCCGCCCGCAGACGTGCTGGCCCGGGTCGGGCCCGGATTTCGCGAGGTATGGAAGTGATCCGCGCCTCCGGAGCACAATCGCGATGAGAACCGTCTATCCCATCGGCACCACGATCTTCAACCCCTCGAAATGCTGGAGCGGGTACACGCTTCTCACCGCATACTCCCGGAAGGGAAGGCACGCCGGAAAAAGAAATCGTCTGGGAATTCGTCCGTGACCCGGCCCGCTGGCGCCTCATCATGGATGCCCAACGCATCCCCTACAACCACTGCCTTCAACTGGCAGAAAAACCGCAACTAAACGGAAACCACCACGGAGGCACGGAGTCCACGGAGGGGAAATCTTGGGCTACTCCGTGTGCTCCGTGCCTCCGTGGTAGACAAAATTGTCGCAAACAGAAACGATTTCGGAAGATAGTAGTACGAAATGGAAATTGATTCAGTTCCCTTTTTCGTGTGTTTCGTGGTTTCCTAAATCCCCCAATGCGCGTTGATCGGGTCCTGATAGGCGGATACACTTCCATTCAGCACATCGTCGTACTTCACCGCCGTGCCAGCCTCCGCGGACTCGTAGCATGCCATGCAGAGAGTCTTCGCGCGCAAACCGGCTTCGCCGTCCATCTCCACCGGTTGCCCGGTGCGGATGGCTCGAATGAAATCAAACACTTCGATGCTGAAGCCGTCGGTGGCCCCGAACGGGAAAAGATGGTTCTTCTCGTCATTGGAAAGCGAATCCATGTACTGCCGTTCCACCCATCCGGAAGGCCTTACCGTGCCGTCGGATTCCACCAGCGAACCGCCGTTCTGGAATGGATGCATCACGAACCCGCTGTCCGCCATGGTGCCCTTCGTGCCGTAATAGTGACCGCTGGCCTCGCTCGCTCCCGGAAAAATCCGGTTGTAGGTCCAGTTCAATTGAACCCCGCTCTTGAAGCTCATGATGAGCTGCCACGTGTCCTCGGTGTCGACGTTTCCGTCCCCAAAGCCCGGGAGATCCTTAAAGGGTTCGGGGTTGTGCGTGAACATGCGGCAGTACACCTCGTCGGGGTCACCGAACATGTGAACCATCATGTCGCCCAGGTGCGCGCCGGAATCCATGATCATGCCGCCCCCCGTGATGAGTTTCACACCGCGCCACTTCATGCCGGGGGTTGAGAAATCGAACGGGCCGTACGCACTCTGGCTGACGTGGATCGCATGCACGTCACCAATCAACTTCGCTTCGCACAAGGCCCAGCGGCAGGCGCGGGGTCCGGGCATGCGGCGGATATTCTCCGCGGTAGCGAGAATCCTGCCCGCGGCGTCGGCGGCTTCCATGATCTTTCGCGTGGCCTGGATGGTAATCCCAATGGGCTTTTCCAGGAGCACATGCAATCCACCCTGTAGCAGTTCGATGGTGGTCGAATGGTGGAAGGCGTGCGGCAGGCAGACATCCGCCGCTTCGGCAGCGCCCGATTTCACCAGCTCTTCCGTGCTGTCAAAGACGAGTGGCTTTGTACCCTGGAACGCCAGAATCTCTTCCGCCCTGGTTTCCGCGTTGGCCTTGGCGATATCGCAGCAGGCCACAATTTCGAAGTCCCGGCATCCGCGATCGTGCAGGTCCCGGTAGCCGTTGAGGTGAGCAGCGGAGATCCCTCCGCATCCGACGAGCGCTAATTTGGTAGGTGTAGACATTCCGACACCCTATCGTGAAAACCTCCTGCGGGTCACCACGAAATACACGAAACAGACAAAATCGATGCCATCGGATATATCTTTCGTCGGCTTCGTACTTCGATCTTCCGAAATCGTTCTTGTTTGAGACAATTCTACCGATTGCTCCGGGTCGGATTTGCCGGACAGGTCCGTGCGTTCAATTTCGATTGCTGCAACGGGAAGTGAAAAGGTGGACCCCTGAATTGTACCGGCTAATCGGAGAGTCTTGACCTGAAGGTGCCTGCATAGGAAAATTCAGGATTCCCGAATCTTATCAACCCAAAATGAGCATCAGGAGAAACAAATGACGGACAAAACACCGGCCACGGGAAAGTGCCTTTGCGGCGGAGTCAACATCACGGTGAAGGCCATGAGCAACGAAGTCGGCGTTTGCCACTGCGGAAGCTGTCGGAGATGGACCGGCGGCCCCCTTTTCGCCGTTGACTGCGGCACGGATGTGTCATTCGGAGGGGAAGAACTCATTTCAGTATTTGATTCATCAGAATGGGCCCAACGCGGATTTTGCAGCAAATGCGGGAGCCATTTGTTCTACAGGCTGAAGGAGAGCGGGCTGTACATCATGCCTGCGGGTCTATTCGAGGGAGATGAGCAACTTGTGTTGGATCATCAGGTTTTCATCGATGAAAAACCAGAATACTACTCATTCGCGAATGAGACCTCGACGATGACGGGCGCGGAAGTTTTTGCAATATTTGCTCCGCCTCAGGAATAGCAGATCAGCGGAAGATTCCGGACATCGCGGTCCAGCCGATCGAATTATATGTCAGCACCAAACCTCCTTTTCATCTATACGGACGAACAGGCGTTCAACACGCTTGCCGCCTATGGGAACAGGGGGATTCAAATGCCGAATCTAAACCGTCTGGCGGCCGAAAGCATGGTATTTGACCAGGCTTACGTGACCCAACCGGTCTGCACGCCCGCCCGTTCCAGCATCCTGACCGGGCTCTTTCCACACACGACAGGCTGCACGGAACTCAACATTCCCCTTCCCGCAGATTGTTTGTGTCTGCCGGAAATGATTGAACATGGAGACCTGATGGGTAGTCATCGTTTGATCGCGAAGTGCGTCATGTTCGAAGAATCCGTTCGCGTGCCCCTGCTGATACGCCTCCCCGGACAGCAAACTTCGGAGCGGATTTCCGGGCCGGTGAGCCAGATCGATCTCGTGCCTACTCTTCTCGATCTGATGGATCAGCCCCTGCCGGATCATCTCCAGGGCCGCAGCTTGCGGCGGGTTATCGAGTCCGGGGATCGAATCTCCCGAGAAAGTGTCGTCATCGAGTGGAACGGGCCGAACAACGGGCTGGGGAGCACAATCTTCGAACGCCCGATGCCGGAATGGATGACCGCCCATGCATCGCCGCAAGAGATTCTGGCAGCCTGTGAAGATCCCGTGCGAACCATCATCCGGCCGGACGGATGGAAATTCAACTGCAGCCCCCTTGGAGAGCACGAGTTGTACAATCTTGAGCAGGATCCGCATGAGATGCGCAATCTGTACCACGAAGAACGCCGCGGCACCCTGGTGAGGGAACTGGCGAACGAAATCCGGGCCTGGCAGAATCGTACGGATGACCCCGTCGAACTGTCCGCATCGTAGAAAAGTGCGTACCGATCCTGCCGGGAGGAAGAACGCGTACGCGACGGGGCTACAGGTCGCGAGCGCTAAAAGTGTCTCCCTGTTGTATATCCCCCGATTCGAACCCACGACGAAACCAACGGACCCTCTGCTCGGAAGTTCCGTGTGTAAAAGAGTCGGGTACGATGAAACCCTGCGATTGGCGTTGAAGCCGATCGTCCCCGATGGCGGCGGCGGCCCTCAATCCCTCCTCGATATCCCCGGCTTCCAGAAGGTTGTTCGCTCTCTCCGCGTGGTGGGCCCAGACACCCGCATAGTAATCGGCCTGCAGTTCCATCCGGACGGAAAGCCTGTTGTATTCTGCCTCTCCCACCCTTCCCCGCATGGCCTGCACTTGGTCCGAGATTCCCAACAGGTTCTGGACATGGTGTCCCACCTCGTGAGCGATAACGTAGGCCTGCGCAAAGTCGCCGGGTGCATGAAACTTGCGGCTGAGTTCATCATAGAACGTGAGATCTATGTAGAGTTTAGAATCGCCGGGACAATAAAACGGACCGACCGAAGCGCCGGCTACGCCGCACGCAGAGCGAACTTGACCGGAGAACAGAACCAGATGGGGATCGCGATATTCTTTTCCCATCTGCTGAAAAAGTTGATGCCAGACGTCTTCGGTCTCCGCGAGGATAACCGAGACGAAAGCAGCCATCTCATCTTCTTCGGCACTTGAAATTGTGCTGGACGGAGTGCTTTCAAGCTGAGCATCCAACAATTGGTTCAGTACGATGCGCGGGTCCGCCCCCAGCAGAAGGAGAATCAACAGGAGTACAATCCCGCCCACACCCCCCCCGACCACTGCCCGCCGGGGCCGGGAGGTCCGGCGGTCCTCCACGTTGGTACTGATGCGTCGTCCTCTCCAGCGCATTTTCCTGCCTCAAAGATTCTTCATGCCGCGAACACGATTCGAACTTTCCTCGCCATTCTTCTCTACGGTAGCCGAACCTCTCCCCCCCGGCAAGCCTTCGAGCGTAACCAGCACAAACGCGTTGTCGCGGAACGGTTCCGCCGGGAACGGCCGCGAAAGGGCCGAGTGATCCGCAGGAAAAATTGCGTGCGTCACCCCGTACGCATTCGCGGCATGCCGGAGATACGGGCTGATATCTCCCTCCCCATAGTAGATGGAGTATACAACTCGCATCCGCTCCTTCCACTCCAGCATTTCCGTATCCTTCGGCTGGGGAAAGCCTTTCCAATTGACGATGATCGGAGCGCCGGAATCGAGGCGGAACCGTTCGAAATCGGTGTTCATGGGGGGAATCATGTACACCTCGCCCGCCTGGCGATGTTCTTTCACGTACTGAATGACCGGTTGACCGGCGGCAGAGAGCACGCGCGCAGCACCCTCCGCCTGGTACATGACGCCAGCGACCGTCAGAATCGCAATGACACCCAGCGCGCATGGCACTGCAAACGGAAGTAGCGGGGATCGGACCGTCTTGAGCAGCCGGGACGCTCCGCTTACCACCCACGCAAGCAGAAGCCCGGAAGATAGAGGAACAAGAACAATCGACATCCGCCAGGGCATGAGAAAGGCCAGGCGCTCATTTCCCAGGGAAACGGAGACGAGGGTAAGGGCAACCCCTGCAGCAAAGAGGGTGCACATCGCCGGAAAGAGCCGGGTCTTTCGCGCGAGGTACAGGCTCGGAAGGACAATACAGAATTTGAAAATGATAACATCAACGCCCCATAACCCCGGAAGAGAATGATGCGGGTTCCGCACATAGACCGCCAGATCCATCGCCTGCGCGTGAAGTTCGGGTGAGGTTGGGCGAAACTGTACCAGGGAATAGACGACGATGGGTAAGACCAGTAAGAGAGCGAACAATCCTAACGCAAAGGGCTTGATCAGTTTCCGGCTGTCCCAGGCAACGGAGACCATGCAGACGATCGTGAGCAACATGGCGGGAAACATGTAGACGGAATGAAAGATTGCGGCTGAACAATGCGCCGCCACCGCAGGGAAGTACTTCCGCTGGAGCATCCAATAAAGCGAAAGAAAGAGCAGAACCCCGAATACACAATTCTGAAACACCGGACCGAGCACGTATTGAAAAGCTACCCCGTCGCCAAGCATGGCCCGTACGTTCACGCCCAGCATCCTTGTGGATGCTTTCTCCAGAACGATCGAGTGAATCAGCATGAAGAAAGCCAGAAAAACCACCGTCGCAGATCTGGACCGAAGATGGGGAAAGACGGTCCTGACAATCCCCGTGATGCTGTAGGCGTACACACCGATCAAGACGGCAAAATACCCGTAAAAACATGCTTCATGCAGATGTGCGTACGTTACCCGCACCAGAAAACTGAACACCGGGAGCGCGTCGGTGGTGTTGGCAAACCAGTCTTCCTGGAGCAGGCCGTATCCGGCATCCTTGAGCCCGAAGATAAACTTGGTATTCTGATTCGTGTGGTAGAGCGGGAGTTGATTGTGAGCCAGCGCCAGGGCGATGGCATACAAGCTCCACCCGGCGAAGCACCGCCATCGAGAAGAGAGGCGGAGTGCTTCAACCATATCTTGCGGAGGAGAATTCTCTCCGCACTGTTCTTGGGGAACCACCAGATATTCCGAATACACGAGATCCAAAAAACATCAAGCCTGCAATCTGAATTCTTTGTGATAGACTTTGATTCGCAACGAATTGATAGTAAGGAAGGGAAGAATTGGAATTGACTATTTTCTTGCCGCCGAAGACGCGGCAGCAAGGAAAACCAGGAGTAGGATCTTGCGACGGCTGAAAGTACTGTACCTCCCGTTAGTCACGGTGCCCCCTGAATATCAGGAGGCCGTGGTGACGGCGATTGGGGACCGTCACGACCTTACAATCTACGATTTCGACAAGTCTCTGCCCGAACAATTCAAGAATCAGGAAGTCGTAGTCGACTTGGGAGGATCGGTCGGGACGAAAGAAATGTACGACGCCGCAAACGATGCGAAACTGTGGCAGATCATGGGAACCGGCCTCGATCACGTGGACATCCCGTACATGAAATCCAAGAGTTTCATGATATCCAATTGCCCCGGCCAATTCAGCAGTGTAGCCCTTGCCGAGTGCGCGATGATGTACATCCTGATGCTGTCTCGCAGATACGCCGAGTCCGTCGAGCATTTCGTTGCAGGTCAGCTGTATCAACCCCTGGGGTACACGATTGACGGCACCGTGCTGGGTCTCATCGGATTCGGCGCCAGTGCCCAGGAACTGGCCCGGCGGGCGAAACCGTTTGGGATGCGGATCATGGCAATCGACGTACGCCCCATTGAACCCGAGATTCTTGACGAAATTCAACCTGACTTTCTCGGCGGCCCCGATGACATGGATCGGGTCGTGGCGGAGTCCGATTACTTATCTCTCCACCTTCACCTGAATGACGATACCCGACATATTATTGACGCTCGCCGGATCGAATTGATGAAACCGACTGCAAGCCTCATCAACGTGGCGCGCGGGGCGTTGATTGACGAGGAGGCAATGCACGACGCACTCGTGAGAAAGCGAATCGCAGGCGCGGGACTTGACGCTTTTGCGACGGAGCCGCCTGATGCGAGTCTGCCGGTGTACCGTCTTCCGAACGTGATCGTCACTCCCCACATTTCCGGAGGCACGGACGGCACTGCGCGAGCGCGTGCCGGCGCCGCCTTCGAGAACATCGATCGAATCGCCCAGGGACTGGAGCCACTGTACCGCGTAGACGGTTGAGATATTCGCTATGAAAGAGAGTACGCAAGAGCATGTGAACCAGTTGGAGGACGTGGGATACGCCATCATTCCGGACGCCCTTTCCGCCGAAGGTGTGGCGGAGGCAAGAACCGCGGTCGAAGAAATTTTGAAACGGGAAGAGGAAATCGCCAGGCGTATCGGAACTCAAACCGACTACCTGTGTTTCTACTTGCCCCAGACATCACAGCAGATTTTTCAGAGCACGCCGGGAATCAGCACCTATGGCGATGCCGCCGCGGAAGCGACCGGAGCAACCGCCGATCAGAAGTCCCTCCTCCACTACTTGTCTCAACCGATTCGCCTGTTGGAGGAAATGGAGCGGACGGTTGACACCGAGCGGGAGTTGTACGAACTGGACGCGTCTCGATACTGATTCCCCTCCCGCCTTTAGAAAACCTTCCACTTGCGAATTGGGTCATTTCAGTTCACGATCGTGAACTGAAATGACCCACAAAATGATAGACGAATCGATTTCGCTTTATAGAGGCTTCTGATGCAAAACAACCTGAGTTCCATCGCGCGGCAATACACGAAAAAGACTCCCGGATCCGCAGCCTTGTACAAGCGCGCAGTGGATCTGTTTCCCAGCGGTGTCACACATGATGCCCGGTACCTGCTGCCTCATCCGGTCTACATTGATCGGGCGCAAGGCTCGCAGAAATGGGACGTGGACGGCAATGACTACGTCGACTATTTCGGCGGGCACGCCGCACTGATCCTCGGCCACAATCATCCTGCTGTGATCGAAGCCGTCACGCGCCAGCTTTCGAAAGGAGTTCACTACGGAGCCTCACACGAGCTTGAATTGGAGTGGGCAGAGCTGATCACGAAGCTGGTCCCGTGCGCTGAGAAGGTGCGATTCACCAATTCGGGAACCGAGGCGAGCCTGTTGGCAATGCGAATCGTCCGCGCGTTTACCGGGAAAAAGATGGTCATTCGATTCCTATCGCATTTTCATGGATGGCACGAACAGGCCAGCTTTGCGGTGCATTCTCACTTTGACGGGTCGCTTCCCGTCGGCATACCGCCGGCAATGGCGGATGGCGTCATACTTTGCCCGCCCAACGATGCCGCCCGCCTGAAGGAAATCCTGGAGAGTCGCGATGATATAGCCGGGATAATTCTGGAGCCGACCGGATCGAGTTTCGGCAGAATTCCCGCAACCGCGGAATACATGGCCAAGGTCCGTCAACTGACAAAGGAGCACGATGTATTGCTTGTCTTCGACGAGGTCATCAGCGGTTTTCGTGTCTCCCCGGGAGGGGCGCAGGAGGTTCTGGGCATCACCCCGGATGTAGCCCTGCTTGCGAAAGCGGTGTCCGGAGGTCTTCCCGCCGGCGCCGTTGTCGGTCGCGCGGACGTCATGGACGTGATGACCATGCGGAGCGACCCCGATTGGAATCGCGATCGAAGAATCACCCATTTCGGAACCAACAATGCCAACCCGGTCTCGGCCAGTGCGGGCGTCGCTGCGCTCAAGATCATCGCCACCGGAGAAGCCGTCAAGAAGGCCAACGATAGTGCGGAGAGAATTCGCCGGGGAATGACCGAAGTCATTGCCGGGCAGGGATTGAATTGGATCGTATACGGTCAATTTTCGGAGTTTCACGTTTTTCCCAACTACGAGAACCAGGACGTCACCCTTTCCAATATTTACTCCGGTACAATTCCATACGAAGTGATCAAAAATGGAACGACACAATCCATCGTATTCGAAGTCCGGGCCGGCATGCTCCTGGGCGGCGTGGACCTGGCGCCCTCCCCCTGCGGTTGGGTCTCGGCGGCCCATTCCCAGGCGGACGTCGATCGGACGGTGGAGGCTTTCGAAATGACGCTCAAGCTGTGGAAAGAAGAACAATCGGCTCCCGTGAAGTCTTCGTGAGAAACTGTGTCAAAAGAACCGCTGAACATCCTCTTCCTGATGCCCGACCAGCTGCGGCATGACTTTTTGAGCTGCTACGGCGCGGATTTCATCGAAACGCCCCACATCGACAGTATTGGCGAGCAGGGGATGCGTGCCACGGCTTCGATCGCAGGATCATCTGCGAGGACCTCGTCGAGGTGAGAGACATCACGGCCACAATATTGAAATTGGGCGGCGTCGAGATTCCCGCCAACATGGATGCCCAACCGATTCCCGACCTCGAGTGGCGTGATGCGTCGCCGCGAGAAAGAATCTTCGGGTTCTTGCGGGGCGGCTGGATGGTCTTTGACGGGCGATGGAAACTGTGCCGATACTATGCAGGCAGCGGCCCACTACTCTACGACTTGAAAAATGATCCCCGGGAACTTGATAATGGCGCCAACGATCCGGCGAACCGCGACACCTTGAATCAACTCGACGCGGAATTAAACCGGGAGATCATGGACTCCATCGAACAGGCGATGCACGACCGGCTTCCCGCCCCACACTCGCTGGCACTCGACGTGCCGTTTGGCATGGAGGGATGGCATTGGCAATTCCCGGCCCCGGCGCCCGAAGCTGTGAAGGTTGGATGGGATGCGCAGTAGCACAAAGCGCAATCCAAATCGAATGCTCCGAAACCCAAACAAGAGGCAAATCCCAAGTCCCAAATCTCAAACAAGAGTCAAATCCCAAGTCCCAAAACCCAAACAAACTTCAAATCTCAAGTCCCAAACCTCAAAGGAATGTTAAACCTTAAGTCCCAAATCTCAAACTGGATTGGGAATTGTTGAATGATTCAAGTGGAGATTCTCGATGATTCACGAAGACGTTGAACTGCATAATATTGATGAAATTCATACCGTGTCCAATGGAGGACTTCGGCTTCAGCGCATTCCGGAAACGGTGAGGCTGGTGTTGAATGAGGGCGCACAACAGAGAATGCTGCAGCCGGACAACGGGGAAATTCGGTTTCTCGCCGATGGACCCGTGCGGGTTACGCTTTCCTCGGAAGGTGAAACCCGAGTTACGGTTTTTCATGGGCTTTTCGACGGCAGAAGTAGATATGTAATTGGGCCGGAACCACAAACGATCGAAATCCACGTACCCGAAACACTCTTCGAGTTATCTTCGGACCAGTATCCCGCGATGTCATTTGCGCCGCAGGTCTACCGCCTCCTGCTTGGCGGTCCGCAGCGGGAACCCCTGATGATTCACAGGATTGAAGGAGACAACGTTCGTCCGCCCCCTTCAGAAGACTTGCCCGCCCTGCGATATCTCGCCTACGGGACATCCATCACGCACGGATTTGATGCGGAGGGACCCCAGCTAACCTATGTTGCCCACGCGGCCCGGATTCTCGGCGCCGACCTGATCAACCTGGGTGTGGGTGGATCAGCGCATTGCGAGCCCGAGTTGGCGGACTATATTGCCGACCGGAAAGACTGGCAGATCGCAACCCTGGCCCTTTCCGTAAATATGCATGAGTTTCCGATGGATGTTTTTTACGAACGCGTTTCATACATGGTGAACAAGGTCGCGGGCGCGAATCCCAAGCGCATTGTGGCCTGCATCACCCTTTATCCCTTTTTTCGCGATCTGGGAATTGCGGTACAAAGCCCGACAGGCGGCCGGGCGGAAGAGTACCGCCAGGCATTACGAGATGCCGTCGCTGCGTGTCCGAGTCCAAATGCACATCTTCTCGAAGGACCCGAGATTCTGACGGACCTGACGGGACTGACGGCGGATCTCATTCATCCATCCGATTTTGGAATGGCCGAAATGGGACGGAATCTGGCTTCCAGGTTGCAGACTTTGCGTAGCGGTGCAAGCAAGGTGTGATCTTTCCTCAAAGGTCACAAATCCCGAACAATCTTCAAATCTCAAATTCGAACGCTCCAACAGGGTTTGAAATTTTCTTCTTTTTGAATTTCGGATTTGTTTGGGATTTGGGAATTTGAATCTGGTCGGTTGAATTTCTGGATAAGACATGGCTCGTATCCTTCGAATCCTGCTTCTCACCTGCGGCATTGCCGCGGTTGCATGGTGGCTCTTCGCGGACACCGTGCGCCAATACGGAATCGGCAGTGACAAAGGCAATCTCCGCATTTCCTTCTGGGGAGAGTACCGCTCTTACCTGATGGGGCAGGAGATGTTCGTAAATTTTTCAGGAGAAACATCCGGACATACCTGTCGAGCAGGTGTACATCACGGATCGCTACGAATCAAAAATCCAGCAATTCATGGTGGCCGGATCGGCGCCGGATGTCATTGTGTTTCAGGACGAGTCATTTCCCAACTATGTAAACGCGGGACAATTCGCGGATCGCACTTCCTTTCTCGATACACCGGGGTATGAAATCCGTCTCGAGGAATTTTACGATACGGCAGTTGAATCGTTTGGCCGCCACGAGGGAGAAGATGGAGAACGCCGTTGGCACACCTATGGCATTCCCCTCGAGGGGGGATGCAACATGCTGCTCTATAACCCCCGGTGGTCGAAACCATGATTGATCCTGATGAGTCCGTGGGGAACCGGCGCCGCGCTGCTGATCTTTCTCGCCGCGCTGCAGAATGTATCCGAGGAACTTTACGAAGCGTCCCGCATCGACGGTGCATCCAACTGGCAGATCTACTGGCACATCTTTCTCCCCAACGCAAAAGCGATCCTGACCACCGTCGCGATCCTGGGTTTCATCAGCCAGTGGAAGGACTTCACCCGTTCCTCCAATCTCTAGCCCGCATCGTTCAGTCGTTTCTTCCTACGATGTCTCATCCCACGAAAAGATATCTGGAGCTCAAAGACAAACGATTTACGCGAATGCCAATTGATGATTGTCGATTGTTGATTGTTGATTTGCGAAGTAAGAAGAACGGACACCCCTCCGGATGTGTCATTGGTTCTCTTCGGCCGTTTTGACGCCCGAAACAAAGATCGCGATGAGCTCATCGCATTCTTCTACGATGTCTGTCATTTTAGCAGGCTCACATAACGGTTTACGTTCAATGATTTTCAGCCAAATCAATGTTTCACGAAGCTCCTTTAGGGCAATCTTCATTTTGTGGATGAAATCCTTTCGAGATTCCGCACTTTTTGCCTCACCGTAGTTTGGTGCCGGGGCGGTTCCAGAGCGAATCAGTTGTCCGGCGACGTGGTTACCGGCCTTTGAACTTGGCAGTGCTTCGACAACACTGATTATTCGAACTGCGAAATCGATTAACCTATCTTCGAGTACGGCGGGTGTGTCCATTCGTCTTTCTCCTTCACAAATCAACAATCGACAATCATCAATCAAACGTGGCCGCCAGTTTGATAAGCGCCGTGTGAAAAGTGATGATGTAATTTGTGTAATACCCTCGCTCGCAGTGTGTCTAAGCGTCTTCACCCGGAGCAACGAGGTAAGCCCACGGTATGGCGAAACCTCCACGCTCTTTCGCCAAAGGCGGACCATGCTGCTATGAAAGATCATTAAATATGCAGGCTAGAAAAACTCGAATTCCTCCTGCGCGTCGCGCCGCGATTTTTTGCGACTGGAACTCGATCGGCTTCGCTTGCCCCCGGCTTCGAAATCAACCTCTTCAGTGAAGTCTTCGAACAGGCTCATGATACCGAATGGGGCGTGATCCCGACGGGCGTGTTTGCAGGACTCTACCTGCGTCCGGTAGAATTCCAGGTCTTCCTCCAGTTCGGCAATGTCCTCCTTCAGTTCCTTGCGTGCGCGTTTCAGGAACTTGTCCTTGCGCTTCGCATCCCACGACAGGAATCCCCAGGACGGTTCCTGCCTGGCATCGCGTATCGCTCGGCGAAGGGTTCGCAAAGCACTACGGATCTGCTGCGTCAAGACGACCATGTTCCACACCGTGCTCTGCTTCGGTTTTCTGCCCTCCATCGCATCGCAGTGTGAAAGCAAGAGCTCCAACCGGGCTTCGTCTCCCGCCTGGTACGCATGCTGCACCTGGTTCCAGAGCTCCTTCTGCGCGGACGACATGGATCCGGCAACATCCGGGTGAAGCCGGCGGCAGAGTTCACGGAATAGAGATTTTATCCCCGGTCCTCGCGCCCCGGCATCGCGGTTTCGATGCGGGGCGGAGTCGAGCGGATCGTCGAAAGGTCCGGCATCATCCCAATCTGAATCCTCGCCCCAGGGGTCGAACTCGTCCGACTCGTCATCTCGTTCCTGCCACGGATCCTCTTCCTGTTCATCGTCTTCATACTTCTCGGGATGCGCCATGCGGTCCATCACCCTCTCGTAGCAGATCTTGGGAGAATCGCCCGTTCTCGCTTGCTCGTACTGAATCCGATGCAGGAGAAACTCCTGGCTGTTGAGTTCCTCTCCCAGGGTCTGGAGTCGGGAATAGAGCGCACCGCACTGAATGCGTAGCCACGTTCCAAACGCCGGCTGCTCCTCCGTCTCGAAGAATACCCACTCTTCCTCAGCCTTACCGTACGCCGTCCGCGCGCGTTTCAGGGCGGTTGCCGCTTTCTTGCGAATGGTAGCGCCGTCGATGGGGATCATTGCCACGCAGTCCGAGAGAATGGGACGTGACGGCCGGCGGCTGTTGCCCCGACGGATTGAACTATTCTTCCTCCCTGGCATCGCTGTCACCACACATGATACGAGCCGTCAACCGGTGCGGGCAATCACCGATTTTCTGCATTACGAGCCCCTTCAAAGGACGCATGGCCTGTGCATACTGCGCAATGGGCGGATCGAAACGCCCGTACGGCGCCTCGTTCTCATTGGACTGGACGACGATCATGTTGGGGAAATCGCTATCCTTGCACGTGACAAGCACCTATGATTCGTCTTCAGCCGAAAACAGGAGCTTCGCCAGTTTCAGCATCTGCAAGTCCCGGGTAGAGGTGACGCGTTCAACGTTGCCGGGGTCATACGTGTGCACGCCGCGACCGGTGTGGGCGCCCCGGTGGCCGGCGCGGACCAGCTCCTCGATGACCGCCGGCGTCTTCGCATCGGACCGTATGTCCGGTGCGAGATTCTCGTACACGGTGCGCCACAGGTCGATACCGCCAAAATCACAAATCGCAAGGGGCCCGGTCGTGGCCAACCGAAAGCCAATGCTGCCGCGAATCGCCTCGTCGATGTCTTCCGGGGAGGCGATTCCTCGCTCGTAGAGATCCCATACCTCGCGGATCAGCGCTATCTGGACGCGATTGACCAGGAATCCGGGAATCTCCTTGTTAAGGCGCACCGCAAGTTTTCCGATCCGGCGGTGCAGGTCCACGGTTGTCTCTACGGTCTCTTCCGCGGTTAGCGGCCCCGGCACCACTTCCACGGTCGGAACGATATGGGGAGGATTAAACCAATGGGTCACGACAGCGCGGTGCGGCAAACGCATCTTCGCGCCCGATTGCGAAATCGTGAACGTCGAGGAGTTGCTGGCCAGGAGGGTCGTATCCTCCACGCACTCTTCCATGCGGGCGAACCAGGCCTGTTTCACGTCGAGATTCTCCACGATGGCCTCGACCACGAAATCCGTGCCTTCCACGGCGGCAACTTCGCTGTCCGTGACGACAAAGCGATCCAGCACGGCATCGATCTCGTCCTCGAGCAGGCCGTGGCCTGCGCAATCCTCGAGGTTCCCTCGGATGCGATCGTGCGCAGCGGATCGCGCCGTCGGGTCCTCGTCGAATCCGCGTACCGCGTATCCCGCCGCCGCAAAAGTCTGCGCGATTCCGTGACCCATTCGTCCAAGGCCAATGATTCCAATTCTCTTGATTTGATCCAAGTTCATGCGGGGAGCATAGCGCTCCCCTACGGCCTGCGGCAACGGTTCATTGGTGGAAGTTGATCCGTCCGATCCGCCGATCTGACGGAACATCTTCAGAATTGCCGGAGAATGCCTGGAAGAGAAACGGGACATCGTTCCTTCCATCTGTTAGCTTCAGAAGATGACCACAATTGCATTCATCGGGGGCGGGAGCTTACGTACGCTGGGAGTGATCCGGGACTGGGCGCTTGCGGGCGACGTGGCCAGGGATAGCCGCCTGGTGGTGATGGATCTGGACGAGCGCCGCACAGGAATCATCTCGCGCCTGGCCGGAGAGATGCCCGAGGTCCGGGAGATGGGCGTTGAGGTCCGCGGAACCACGGACCTGGGCGAAGCCCTCGTAGGCGCGGATTTCGTTTACAACGTGATTCGCGTCGGCGGCGTCGATCGCATGGAGTATGACAAGCGAATCGCACTCCACTACGGTCTCCACTCGCATGACGACTTCGGACCCAGTGCGGCGATGATCGTCCTGCGAACCGTTCCGGTGGTGTTGAAAATTGCGGCCGAGATGGAGAGGCGGTGTCCCGATGCATGGCTCGTGAATTTCACAAATCCGGTTCCTTTTATTGTCCGGGCGGTGAAGGAGTACAGCAACGTCAAGGTTATGGGGTATTGCGGGGGCGATCGGCATCAACTCCATAGTATCCCCGCAACGCTGGGCTGGGACCCGGTGCCCCATCCCGGCCTCGCTTATCGCGGCTGCGGGATCGACCACTTCAGTTGGAGCACGGAACTGACCCTGCACGGCGAGGATGTCTACCCGCGGGTGCGTGAAGAGATCGCAAAGGTTGTTCTCAGCACCCTCTCTGCGTACGACCGAATGGGCGTGGAGGTCTTCCAGGTGTACGGACAGTGGCTCAGCGCCTGGGCTCACTGTTTTCACTGGACGCACCATGATGAGATGGTGGCAATTGCGCGGGAGCACTATCACAAACTCGACACCGGAAACTTGATCTCACGAAACGATTCGCAGGAACAGGCCATGGACGAAGCCGAAAAGTGTATCCGTCAGAACCTCGGAGCTATGTTCTGGAAACAACCGGCGCTCGAAAAGCTTCCGTCCCATCCGGACTTTCCGGCAGTGGGAATTGCGGCTATTTCCTCCATGCTGCGAAACGCGGGAGAGGAAATCAAAGTCAACATGCACGCCCCCGGAGCGATCGACAATCTGCAGGACGAAGGGATCGTGCTGCTCACGGCGCGGCTCTTCCGGGACGGACCGGAACCCTTCCATTTCGACGGAGTACCCGAGGCCGTCGCGCCCCTGACCCGCCAGATCCTGGATTACCAGACCGCACTGATTCGCACTGCAGTCGAAGGAAATCGCAGCGATCTCGAATCCACGTTTCTCATGGAACCCATGATCCACGATATCGGGACGGTGCGCCGGATGTTGGACGAGCTGCTCGAGGCCAATCGCGGCAAAATCCGGGACGAACTCCTGCAATAATTAGAAACCGTGAACGCCATCTGGCCATCTGGAGGGCGAAGCTTCAGCTGAGCCGGTGGCTTGAATTAATCCACTCGGATAGGTTCAGCGCATCGCTCCTCTGCGGTCTTGTCTTGGTTAGCTTCAATCCAACCGATCGGCTCAGCTGAAGCTTCGCCCTCCAGGCGCGTTTGCTCGGGGTTAATTCGAACCGACAACCCTCATGGAAGCCATCTGGAGCGCGAGCCGCTTTTCTGTCGCCGATCGGAAGTCTCCGCGACTTCCGCTACTTGATGGGAAGATTCGCTGCGATGACTTCCGCCACCTTCTGGTGACCCCGGGCATTCAGATGGATAAGGCTTCCGTCGTGATAAGGCGGGAGAAGAAATTCCGCCTTTCCACCGGGTTGACCCGTCATGGTCTGCATGAGATCAATCGATGTCGCGCCCGGCACTTCGTGCGTGGCCCGCGTCAGAATCCACTCGTTTACCTCACGCACCGCGGCAAGTTTCGTCTCCGAGAAATCGTCATCGGGCCAGATCGTTGCGAACAGGGTCCGGCCGCCCCTTCGGTTAGCGGTCAATCCAAGCGCGCGCAATCGCTCAATCAGCGCACCGGGGCCATACAACGATCCACGCTGCCCGTCCCAGACATTAATGTCGTTTACGCCGGCGAGGACTACGATACATCGGGGATCGTCTCCGGAGTCGTCTACCTGGAATCGCTCAACCATTGAAAAGGTATGGGCACCTGGAACTCCTTTGTTGACGACACGATACCCGGCGCCCAGCAATCGCCTCAACTCTTCCGGATAGGGTCTACTCTCCGGATCCGTAGACGACCCCGCGGTGATGCTGTCGCCGATACATTCAATCAAATAATCGGCATCGATCTTCTCTGTGTCTTGTGCACCGCGAAGTTCAACCACCGTTCCTTCGCCCGGGGCCAGCGAAATATCGAAGATCGTTTTTCCGCCTTCCCGCTCAAGGGGAACACTGAATCCGCCCTCGATGCCTCGATCGATTGCCGTTTCGTAGCTTCCCACAATCTGCACCGTCACCACGGCGGAATCGTGCACATGAGGATTGATCAGCGTTACGTACAAGCCCTTCCGGTTCTCGCGCAGAATCATCTCCACTGTGCCCCCGTCAACCTGGACCCGGCGTGGAGCGGAGCGGTCCAGGCATTCGTACAGCATGTCGCCGTAGCGATCCCCTTCCCCGTTCAGATCCAGCCGATTGATCAGAAGCGCCCTCCCCTGCCCGTACGTCGCGGACAATGTGGAGGCGAATTCCTTTCCGTCGACTTCAACGTGCGGGGCGATTCCAGAAATTCGAATGAGCCAGCCGAAATCACCGTAATTGAACCAGGGCGCGTAAGAGATATCGCCGAACAACGCCTTCATCAACTCGCCGTCCTCCTCCCCGTATGGCGTAAATCCGCCGGCGATTCCGATGGAGATCAGCGTTCCGCCACTCTCTACCCAGGGTAACAACCTCTCCGTGAGCCCGGGCGGAAAGTGGGTGGCGTTGGGCAGAATGATTGCCTTGAAATGGGCCAGGGACTCGCGCCCGGAGATCACGTGTTCCTCGGGAACGAAAACGTACTGGTAATTTCGATCATAAAGGAGATTGTGCACCCGCCCGATCACCCGCGTCACCGCTTCCCAGGGCCAGGCACAGATCTGCGAGGCCGAAGGCTTGATAATCGCGATCTCCGGCTCCACCACCGGCGCGCCGAACCAGATCTCCTCGGCCGCCCGCAGTTTTCGCCGCAACGGTTCAATCACGCCGCCGCTCCTGCGCATGAGCCGGTAGTCGGTCTCGTAGACCATCAGGTTGTTGTGCGAGTTGCCCCCGTAGGTATCATGGGCTCCATACAAGCTCATCAGGCGGCGGCCCCAGGCGGTCATGCGCCACAGGTTGCGCCGGGCCAGCGCGCGCGTGACTTCCTCATTCGGGTGCCTCCAGTTTTCCGGGAAGTTCCAGACACATTCGAAAATCGCGTTCACTTTGCCGGTTGCCCGCGATACGGACCAGTTGAAGACTTCCTCCAGGGAAGAATTTAGTTCCGAGCCGTACATGTCGCAACCAATGTCGGCCCACTTGAAACTGTCACGCCCAACGCCCAGGTACCCATCCAACTCGCCGTAGCTCGGCGATATGGAGACGGGGTGCGTTGGATCCCCCTCTTTCAGGATACGAAAGCACCAGCCCAGGTAATCGGCATAGCTGTCTTTCAGGAATTGGTTATACTCGTAGTACAGAGGCGGGCTGGAGCCGCCGAACAGTTTCTGGACCAGCTCGGCCCGCTCCGGATGGGGACCGACCATGATGTCGGGCGGAGGCACGATGGCCTCAAAGTCCTCGTATTCGCTTTTCCATGCGGCATTGAGCGCTTCGATCGTTCCGAATTTTTTCTGCATGGACTCCCGGAACATCGCTTCTCCGGCGGGAGTTCGTCCGCCGGTCGACCAGTGTCCCCAGGGCGTCGGCCCGCCCTCGTCCCCCTGCGGTTCCCAGGCCGTCATGAAGCCCATCACCCGCTCGTCCCCCTTGTACTTCGCGGCCACTTCCCGGAGGTAGCGCTCCAGCATTTTCAGTACTTCCGGATGACGAAAATCGAGTTCGAAAAGTCCCGATCCCGTGTACTTCCCGGCAGACGGCCGCGTGATCGGCAATTCCTGGTGCGCCTGGTACCAGTCACTCTCACAGTACGTCCAGCGGTGAACCGCGCAGGGAACCACCAACAACGTGCGAAGCCCGAGGGAGTCATGATATTCGGTCGGCGGCACCGGATAGCTTCGATCGTACATCTCGTAGGAAACTTTGTAGGCACTACCCAGAATTCGCCCGCCCGGATCCTCGGGATCCGCGGCGACATCGATGAAGAGGCCGTCGAGGGTGCCGGAGGCACTGATTTCGGGAGCGGGTTTGTCCTCGAACCGGGGCGCAAGCGCTGCCGATCCGTTGCGAATCGAATCCAACCCGGCAACTGCCCTTGTGTGCAGAGCCTCCGCATCCGCAAGCAATTCGGCGCAGGATTTGACAAACGATTCTCGGGCGGCTTGAAGGTTCCCCGGGTCATCCATCATAGACTGCGCAGCGTCGGAAACCGGAATATGACCGCCGGCCCGGCTTCGCATCTGGAGGCCGTGCGCCTGGTGAAGGGGGTGATAAGTGAGTTCCATCTGCTCCAACCGATTCTCAAAGGCAAGCAGGTCCGCCAGCAGAACATCGGCCTCGAATTCGGAACCCTGATAGGTGGCAGCGCGGACCGTACCCTGCACCGTCAGGATCGCGTCATTCAGCAGAATCACCGCGCGATTCTGGTCCGCGGCCGCATCCAGCAGGGATCGTTGCGAAGTTTCCTCGTCCAGGATCTGACTGAAAACAACGCCGGGCACCGAAAGGGTCAAAATGAGAAGCAGCGCTTTTACCATAGTGATTCTACCCACACACATGAAAACCGAGAATTCCAAACCATATGAGCTGGATTAGTCCGGGTGCGCAATGTTATTTTCCAGGCGTATTGTCGGACCTGCAGGACAGGTCCGACGGGCAGGCTATTCAGTGAGAAGTAATTCGTACAGCCGGAAGCTGAAAGCGCATACAGCGTTCACGCTGATCGAGTTATTGGTCGTGATTGCGATCATCTCGATCCTGGCTGCGCTGCTGGTCCCCGCGGTTCAGAATGCGCTGGACCGGGCAATATCCGTTGCATGTCAGAGCAACCTGCACCAGATTTCCACGGCGATGATTCAATACGCCGGGGATCACGACGACACCATGCCGGCCTATTGGGACAATGAGAAACACGATCCGAATGGTCCGGCCATCCACTGGCAGAAAACGATCGGGGTAAACTACCTGGGCGAAAACGAGGTCACGCTCGGAAACCCGGAGACGATTCTCCGGTCTCCGCTTCACTGCCCGGCGGACACGAAGCTTCCGTCCGGCAGGATCAAAGGAAAGCCGACGCGGTGCATCGCCATCAACGGAACCATGAATCCCAAGACCTGGTTCAATGGCCGTGTATGGCCTGAGCCTGTGGGCGCGACCATGGCGAAAATCGTGCTTATCGACCGACCGACCGAGATGTGCATGGCGGGGGACGGCGCCGGGGCGTACTTTTCGAACGAGTGGGGAAACGGGGCACGGTACTACGACATCAGCATGTTCAATCTCTTCATGTTCACTCGACACATGGACGGCCTCAACTTCGTGATGATGGACGGCCACACGGTCCGGATGGACCGGACGGAATTCGAGTATATTCTAACCTCGCAGGGCAAAGAGGGCGTCTTTTTTGACTGGGCGGGGCACAACCAGTGAGCAGGGTCATCCAACCTCGACAGCAGTCGATTGCAGTCGATTGCAATCGGAAGAGCGCACGGCTCCCAGAGCATGAATGAAAAACACGATGGTGGAGCAATCTGCTATACTTACCGCCACTCTTTTGTCATACACTCGGATGAGTGAACTGTATGCACCTTTCACAGGACCAGATTGACCATCACCGGCGGGAAGGCTATCTCATTGTTCCCGGGTTTTTCTCGGCCAACGAGGTCCAGGCGTTACAAGATGAACTCCATCGTCTCGTCGATGAGGGTATGCTGAATAACGTCGCCACCGACGGCGATGGGAAAACCAGGTCGGCCACCGCAATTAATTTGCAGATCTGCCCGGTGGGACCTCATAGCGAATTGGTGCAGGCATTGCCCTTTTCCGGAAAGGTTCGCTCCGCAGTGCGGGCCTTGATCGGAGGCGATTTCGTCCAGCAACTCGATCAGATTTTTCTCAAGCCGCCTCACCAGGGGGTGGGAACCGGCTGGCACCAGGACAACGCCTACTTCAAGGCGCCGGATCCGGCGAAAGGATTGGGAATGTGGATCGCACTGCACGATGCCACGGTAGAAAACGGAACGATGCATATCGTGCCGCGGAGCCATGAAAGAACATACGGGCACGACCGCGACCCGGGTAGCAACCATCACATTCATTGCGAAATCGATGAAGAGAAAGAGACCGTAGTGCCCGCAGTCATGGCCGCCGGGGGCGTTCTGTTTTTCAACTTCGGCATCGCGCATTGTACCCGGACGAACCGGTCGGATTCGGAGCGGGCCGGGCTGGCGCTTCATTTCATTCACGATTCGTTGTTCGATACGGTCGCCGGAAAAGACAACCGGCCAATCCTGTCGGGCTCCCGATATTCGCGAGGCATGAACGAATTCGGCAAGGACATGGAAGCGGCCTGGACTGAATTGGTTTCGGAAGATTCATGAGCCCGGGAGATCACAGACCCCGGTTCTCATGAAGAGAGCTTCTGCAGTCTCAATTCTTTCGTGGGCACTGATGACAGTCACCGGTGGCGCTCTCGCCGCACCGGATCCGCAACCATCCGTCCTCTTTGTCCCCGAACTTCACCACGTCTCGCGCTGCGCCATCGACTTGACGTATCTGAACGAGCTGCACGGACGCGGGTTTTCCGTCGACTACCTGAATCACACGTCCGAATTCAACTGGGACCGAATCCGGCGGTATGACTGCCTCGTCGTGTATGATATCCCCTACCCCGCAGGTCATTCGGAAAGCGACGAGACCGGCCCCCACCGGGAGGAGTTCATTGACCTGGTCAACCGGTATGTCGATGCCGGCGGCGGCGTTCTTCTCATCAAGTCCAATTACCATGCCGACGATAACATCAGGCCCCTGCTCGACATGTGGAACGCGCGGATTCCTTACGAAGTCCTCCGCCAGGACGTCAATCGCGTTCAGTTTCCCCGCATGAACCTGGACGGTGTTGATCTTGCCTGGACCGATGACGTGAACAAGGAGACGCCGGTCAGTGACGGCGTCGAGCGAATCTACTACCCGCTGAAAGACCACTACGACGGCTGCGAGACTTCGGCGATCCGGCTTGGTGACGAGTGGGAGATCGTCTACCGGGCTCCGGCGAGCGCCGTCTCGATTCCGTTTGCCGGCGACAAGAAGTATTTCCCCCGCCCCGGGGATCCATTGATTCGGGAGCAGCCCGTGGAGTCTCCCCCGTTGTTTGCCATTCGCCGGCTTGGCAAAGGAAGGATTGCATTCACCAGCACGTGGCCCACCTGGTCGATCGGCAGCGGCACCACGTGGCTGTACAACCGGCACATCCTGACCCGGGGCTGGGATGGGGTCGCGTCGGATTTTCAAAAGCTGTTGGACAATACCTACCGCTGGCTGGCGGGTTCCGGCGACGGCGTTCCAACCCTTGGAGGTTACGTCCAGGATCCGGATCGCCTGCTGGCTCCGAATTTTCAAGAGAAGGTTCGTCGCGAATTTGCCGAGGGCGTACCGGGTCCGAACCAGTTCGTGGATCTGGCGAAGTCACGGAACGTCATCAAGGGCATCTACGGACCGAAAACTGCCTATGGCGGCGGCTCGGGCACAGTGGAGGCGTGGGCGAACGCGGCGAAGGAAGCGGGATTGGGTTTCGTCGTGTTCATGGAGGATTTCGAAAAGCTGACGCCGGCAACTCTCAGTAGACTCCAGAAGGAATGCGCGAAATATTCCACCCCGGAGCTGAGCCTGATCCCGGGCTATGCCATGACCACGACCATCGGGGATCATTTCTTCGTATACGGATCCGGAGACAACCTGGTGTTTCCGCCGGATGATTGCCTCGCCGGCCCGAACAAGACCCTGTTCAACATCCAATACCAGGATGAAGCAGGCAATTTCGGCAAGGGAAACGCCTGCCTGAACTGGATTCTCAAGGCAAAGAACAACCGCATGAATTTCGGATACTACCGCTTCAACGACGGCACGGGGACGATGCGCATGTTCGATCATCGGGTCTACTCCGCCGCCGCGGTTCGAACCTACGAGAACGGGCAGTTGATGGAAGATGTGACCGAAGACTTTCTCACCACCGTGGCGGCAACGATCGCTCCCCTGCCGGTCACCGTGAACATCCTGCGTGCGCCGGCGGAGTTGGCGTCCCAGGCGGGAAAAGATGTCACGCACACCTACGGCCTGGCTCGCGGAGAGGACACCGTGTTCGAAGACGCCCTGCAGTATGCCCACCAGTACAGCGGCTCGCCGGTGTTCAGTTCCGACGGTCCCATCGTCCGTTCCTGGATGAATTGCATTCGACCGGCGACATACGCATCTGCCCGATTCGCGCCGGGGATCACCTTCGGGCCGGCTTTTCTCTGGGTTCAATCCGATGCGGGACTCCGGAGCATCGAACTGTACGACGGACCGAAGCTCTTTCGGCGATTCACATTCCAGGGAGAAAAGGAAGTTCGAAAAATCCTGCAATTGTCTTCGTCCCTTCATCGGAACATTGTGCTGGTGGCCAAAGATATCCGCGGCGGCCAAGCGGTGACGTTCCCGCTCCGGATCTACAAGCCGAATACGTCCGCCTCCTTCTGTTCCGATCACGTGAACGACTGCGGAAACACCTACCTGGGCCGCGGAGTGGGCATTACTCACATGTGCCGGACACCCGATGCATGGGGGGGATTGAGTTGGGACGGCGGGCCGCAGGGAAAGGTCAACCTGTTCCCCTACAGCATCGTCACGCCTCGGTTTACATCGACCGAAGGCAATGAAGGCAACCGCCATTTTGCAAATATTCCCTACCTGGTTTTCGCGGACGAGGCCGGCAACGGGTTTCGCAGTCACCGGTCGCGCGTCTACCACCGAGACGTGCCAGTAATCAATGCCTGGTATACTTTCGGACCCGTACTGGACAGCAAGTTGATCAACGTGGATGTCCGGTACGGCGAGTGGCACCGCGCATCGCTGCGCCCGCGCGAAACCGGCTGGGCCGCGCACTCGATTCGAACCGGCGCGCTCCCCTCGATCTTCGAAATGGATATCGTTTCCAAGACGGACCAGGCGGTCGAGTCGATCCAACTGGTCCACACGGGCTGGAACAAGAAACCCAAGCCGCTGATGCTCCTGACCTGCGGCGACGGACGCGCTGAAAACTGCCGGGAGACGCAGATCTTTCCGGCCATCGAGAGTTCGGTCACCGAGCATACGGTGGAATCCGGAGACTGGGCGGGCCTGTACTCTCCGCAAACATCCTGCGGGATTGTCTGGCATAATCGCGGGGAACCGGTGCAATTCAGGATCAATCCTCTGGCGGATGGATCCTCCCAGATGATGTCGTTTCACGCCCTGGCCGCGGGAACAGATTTACCGGAGGGCAGTTCTCTGCGCTACGAGTTTTTCTCTCTTGTTTATCCCATCGATGTCGCGGCACAGGGCCTCGAGCGGTTCAGGAAAACGGTGGAGTATTTCCGCGATCCGGACGGTGTGAAAATCCTGGAAGGCACTCGCCGTGGAATCGGCGGGCCCATCGATATTGAAGCGAAAAACTACCGGGTCCATGTGAAGGCCGCCAAACCATCCTGGGATCTGGCGACCGCGCTCCCGGTTCGCGTCCTGGGACTGAATCCCAACTGGAGCGCCGGATACTATCAGATCGAGGGATATGCGCAGGGGACCTACGGGGACGGCAGCCACAAGTATCACCCATGCGGTTTCGACATCCAGGGACGCATCCGCGCCACGCTCTACCACTGCCTGGCGGAAGAGACGGAGGCGATCGTCGGGCATCCGGTTGTCTGCAACAGTCCGGACCTGATCATACAAGTTACGCAGAAACCGACCGCGGGCGGCGGCTACAGCTACTACCTGGCGGTCAACAATCCGACGGACAAGACGATCCGGACTGTGCTCAAGCAGAACATCGCCCTCCCTGACCTTGTATTGGATCAAACCGAGCTTACAATTCCCGCGGGGGGGTACGTGGTGGTGGCGGAAGGGTAGCACAGCCCCCGCCGGGCAAGCCCGGCCTGGGTTTAGCCATTTCAGCCTGCGCAATCTTAGCAGCTTCGGTGTTCTGGTAGGGCAGGGCTTGTCGTTTAGACCTGCCCCTGAGCCTGGGAAGAGAAAGAGGTGGATCCGTGCGGTATGAGCCCTCTACTTTGGCTGGAACCCGCCATCAGGCGCAAGGAGGCGCCCGAGAGTTCCTGGCGCACTTGCCGTGTGCTACATAGACCCAAATGCTGGAAAAAAGTTCGCACCAGGATCTGCCTTTTCTCTTTGCAGGCTCCTGGGCAGGTCTAGACGACAAGCCCTGCCCTACCCGTGGATCCAAAACTGCAGGCAAGACCAGAGAATGGCCAATCCCCAGCCGGGCAAGCCCGGCGGGGGCGGCAATTACTGCACCACGACCGTCTGATCTACCGCGACATCCTGGACGGTCTGGGTGTTGCCGTTGAGCCAGGTGACCTCGAGGTCGACGTCATTGGTGCTGAGGCCGAGACCGAAGTGCAGGACGAGGTCGTTGCTGCAGTGTTCCCCGGTGCCGCTTTCCACCTGTCGAACCAGGATGTTGCCGCCACCGAGATCGATCTTTACCTGGGTGCCGATCGCATCGCGTCCCACGTTCGCCTGGTTGATGCCGTCGACTTTTACCTTGAGATAGTGGTTCCCGCTGCCCTGGTTGATGAAAATCTTTCCGTTCGTCACCAAATCCAGGTCTCCATCATCATCCGCGTCCGCCCATGCGGACTGGTAGGAGATGCCCAGGTTGCCGAATCCGGCGGCAGCGGTCACGTCGGTGAAGATCCAGTTCCCCTCGTTACGATACAGAACCGGGCTTTCATCGCCGACCGAGCCGCTTTCGATGGCGGTGCCGACCCAGAAGTCGAGATCGCCGTCGTTGTCGTAGTCAGCCAGGGCCGGCGCCCCGATCGATTCCTGGTAGGCAAGCTGTACCGTGGACGCACGGTCGACGAATGCGTAGCCGCCGGCCAGGCCCTGGTTCTCGAGAAATTGCGATTCAGGTTGATTCGTGGGAATCCCGTTCCATCCCTGGGGATGCGCAAAGTTCGCGACAAAGAGATCGAAGTCGCCGTCATTGTCCATGTCGCCCCACGCCGCGCCGATGGTATGAGCAAATGGGGATACGGGGTGGCCGGCCTGGAATCCGTCCGCTCCGAGAGCGGCAGCCTGGTTCGCGAAGGTTCCGGCGCCAGTGTTTACGAACAGGTAATTCGCTTGAAGCCGATAATGACACACGAAAATGTCCAGGTCCTGATCATGATCAAAGTCGCAGGCGGTCACGCCTCGGCTGCGCAGCGGCGTGGGCGGTTCGGTCCAGTTCACCACAAAGGAAGTCCCGCCATCGTTCCGTATGAGGTGGTCCGGCCAGTTCATGGCCCCATGCGGAGGTGACAGGTTGAATTCGAAGGCGGCAATGTACAGATCCGGATCGCCGTCCTTATCCCAATCCCCCCAACACGTTCCCCGATTGTCGTTCCTTGCATCGAGGACGGGAAACCCCAGGGGCGTGAACGAAGTGCCGCTGTTGTTCCGGTAGACATCCATGATCGTCGGGCTGTTGTTCTGATAGCCGTAGGCATCAAGAAATCCATCGTTGTTGATGTCCGCGAACATTTTTGCGGGAACCGCGGCAAGCTGTGTAAAAGTCACTCCGCCATTGTTTTTCCAGATCACTTTTCCATCCCCGAGTTCCGGGAATCCGTCGTTGTCCACATCGCCCCACCCCGCCGTGATGTTGTTCAGGCCGTTCGGCGCAGCGGGAAACATCGCGACAGTCCGGTTCACGAAGCCACCGTGGAATCCGATGGGTTGACGATCCAGCACCCGCCATTGCCGCCCGGCCACTGCCAGATCGAATACGGAATCGACTCCGCCGCTGCCCGTCACTTCATTCCCGAAATCCAGCCAGGTGCCGCCCTGGTCATCGCTGTACTGCGGCTGATACATTTTCCCCGCGGTCGAAGGAAATGTAATCTCACGGGCTTCCATGCAGTCCACGCCGCCGATGGGGTCGCCGATCGAGGTCAGGGCGCTCCCCGCGCCGATGTTGTCAATCATGGTGGGTTGCGACGTGATGCTCCCGCCGTCACTGGCGTCCGGCAACAACCGCAGGGTGTCAACCGATGAGATCCCGATCGGCAAGGAAACGCCTTCCAGGTTCAGTTCCGTGCCTCGTCCGGCGCCGCCGGTCGTACTGCCGATGTCATCGCAGCGAATGTCGAAGGTTCCATTGTCCCGGATCCGGAATGTAATTCGGAACCACCGGTTGAAGGAAGACGGGTCGTCCGGGACATTACCGGTAGCGAGGATGGTCCCGCCCTCGTCCAGCACCTCGAAGTCGCCGGCGTTGTTCGTGATCTCACGAAACCGGATTCTCACCGCGTCGCCACCGGTCGAAGAATCATGGATGGCCATGTGAAAAGCGTTCTGGCCGCCGCCGATGCCGGAGGGATTCAGTTCCCATTCAACCAGGCCGTCCGAAATCGCGGCGAAGCTGAAGTCCGTGTTCAGTTCCGCCCGGTCGGGTGTCGTATTGTTGCCCCGGCGCAAAACGAAAGATGTAGACGAACCGTCGAAGGTATCGTCGGCATTGGGATGCCCGGGGCTGCAGCAGGTGGCTTCCCAGTCGGGACCGTTGCCGTTGTCGTTGCGGGACCACGCGGTTGAGGCGGTGGTGATGTCCAGGTAGCCGAGGTTGGAGATGCCGTATCCTTCGAAGTCCTCCACGATCGGCGCACTCGCCGACGCAGTCACCTCCACCACCCGGTAGACCCGAAAGCTTGCACTCATCGTGGAGTCGAACACGGAGCTTGCGCCTCCGCTCCCGGCAACCGCAGGCCCGAAATCCGTCCACACATTCGAGGGAAGGTTCTCACAGAATTGTGCCTGGTAATTCTTTCCCGCCGCCGCCGGGTAGGTGATCATTTTCGCGGGATGATCCTGCACGCCGCCGACCGGGGAACCGCCCGCATCAATGAGCACGTCCTGCGTGATATTGTCGATCATGGTCGGCTGTGCATCGTTGTTGCCGCCATTGCCGGCGCCCACGTCAAGCCGCAGGGTATCGATGCTGGTGGCCGCGCCGGCGCCGCCGAGGTAGTTGAGAATGTTTCCCCGCGCCGCGTCGCCGGAAACAGACGCCGGAGACGTCGGCCCGATGTCGTCAATGCAAACGTCGAAGGTGCCGTCGGCATAGATCGTAAACGCGACCCGGAACCACCGGTCGAACGAGGCGGGATAACCGTCCTGGCCCGTGCCGACGGCGAGGGGTGTTCCTCCGATGCTGTTACCGAAGAGTTCGAAATCTCCGGAGTTGTTCGTGATCTCCCGGAACCTCACCTGCGCCTTGTACGCGCCGGTCACCGAGTCATAGATTCCCCCGACAAATGCCGCCGCGCCCCCGGTGCCGGACGGGTTCACTTCGAAGGTCACCGTGCCTTCGGTCATGGCGCTGAGTTCGAAATCTGTCTGTAGCTGGGACTCCAGATTTGGAGAGGTGTTGTTGGCGCGTCGCAACCGCAAGTGTTTGGACGACCCGTTGAAGGTGTCGTCATTCGGAATGCCCCCGGTCCCGCTGCAGCAGGCGACCTCGTAATCGGGACCGGCCCCGATGTCGTTCCGGCTCCACCGGCTCCCCGGCACCGTCGTCGGGTCCAGGTAGGTGCCGTTCGGCACGGTGAACCCTTCGAAATCTTCAACCACGTTTCCCGCCGTCCCCGCGCCTTCAACCCACATCGGCGCCGCCCCCAGGACCAGGAGACCAAACAGCAATCGAATAAACCTAGTCATATAACCTCCGAAATTCCGAAAATCTGTAGAGGGCGAAACGTAAAACTGCAGCAGTTTACAGTGTTCAGCAATCTTATGCAATCGCCGGGCGGCAGAATAATACGGTCACCCGCGGAACGCATGGAGGTAAACCAGATCCGGGAGAATGCTATATAGCATACTACGTAGTGTTTTCTTGAAGGGCAATTCCATCGCCGACCGGAAGTCTAGGCGACTTCCGCTACATTCGAAATCGAAAATCCGAAATCCGAAATTCTTCCTTCTTGGCGACTTCCGCTACATTCGAAATCTTGTCAGAGTTGCAGGACCTGGTACGTGCCCTCGAGCAAGGTGATCGTCTGGTTCGGGAAATTGAGGCCCGGCAGACTCATCCCCTGGCTGAACGTAACATTCACCATCACCGAGTCGGTTGGGTTGTTTACCGCGACGTGCCATGTGAAGTTCCCGGCTGCGTCCGACCGGGGAATCACCTCGATAATCACATCCGGGTTGTCGCAGACGATGGGATGTCCGATGAGCACGTGGGTCGTGGCGGCCTGGTCCGGATACAACGCGGCATAGACGCGCCCATCGAAGTCGAATCCGAGCGACGTATATTCATTCTGGCCGTCCGTGTAATAGGCGGTCGTATGGCCGTCGATCTGAAGCAGCCCCGCACTCCAATTCCGGTTCAGGCCGCTCACCCGGACGGGCAAGGTGAGCTGCATCGGATCCGTAGGCCGGGGAATCCGGAGCTCCACCGGGGTGTCCGGGTTGGCCGTATCCACGTCGAAGAATCCGGGCGTGACGAGTCGCGCGCCCTGCAGGACTTCCATGCCCTCCGGCTGGGAGAGGTAGTCCATGATGTCCTCGAATCGGGCCTGGCCGAAGTTTGCGACATCCAGGGGATCGCTGATCGAAAACAGCTCGTACTGTCTCTCTTCGCTCGCGGAGACGGACTGGGACTGCAGATCCGCGTCGACGTGAAGCAAGTAGCTCTGACTCCCGCCGCGCAACAGGTTGATCCGGACGTCCTCCCCGCGGTTGATGAACAACACGTTGTTGTAGGCCTCGGACGAATAGATCCCGAACCACTCCCCCGTTCGGATCCGGGTGGAGATGTTGAACTGGTAGGTATGCAGGTTGCGCACAACGATGTTCGGCGTACCGGTAATCAGGAAAATGTTGGGCCGCGGGGGATACCAATTCGATTGTATCAGCGTCAATTGGTTGACGGTCAGTCCCTGTTTGAACGTGACATCACACTTGAAGTTGGCCACCACGGCGCCGGTGCGGTCGCCGATCGCTCCCCACCCCGTTCCGCGTACTCCGGACAGGGGCCGGTTGTACTCGGTGTACTGCCGCACCGCCCCCAGGAGCAGCGACGGATCGATCGGGCCGTAGGTGTGCCACGGGTTGACGTGCGGAATCATCGGATCATAGACTTCGTCCAGGGTAGACCGCACCACGATGGCCTGGTCGTCGCCGAATTCCATGATGGGGATGTTGTGAAGCGAGTCCCCGCCCTCCGTGCCCAGGCTGCTGTTCAGCGAGGGCGAGTTCCGGCTGAAGTGAACGCTCGGACGTTCGCCCCGCGGGCCCCCGTCCCAGCTGTGCCCCGCGTCAAACAGGGGATAGCGTTGAGACTGAAAGATGCCGGTCCCGCGGGAAAGGTACTGACGCCCGCAGTCGTTCACATGGTCCCCGCAATAGACGACGCTCATGGATCCGCTTTTCCAACTGCGCAGGGGATAGCTGATCGCCTTCCCGCCCTGGTTGTCCACCACTTCCAGGACGAGGTTCTGCTGCACCACCGACGGAAGCTGAAGAATCTGCCGGTAACTCGTGACGCCGTTGGGAAGCATGCGTCGAATCAATCGGTTGCCGTTCCAGACCTTGATCTCCTGCAGTCCGGCAGGGGCGGAAACGTCCAGGTCCGCCGCCATCATCTCCAGGTTCACCACGAACGGCTCCGACCCATATACGATGGCTCGATCGGTCTTTGTCCACGCGTGAATCGTCGGCCCATCCGAGGCATACAAGCTCGGGGCGTCGTACTGACTGTTCCAACGCAAGGTCTCGTCCGGCAGCGCACTCAACGATGTTGCCCGCGCATGGGTCAGGGAATTTCCGGACTGCACTTCCGCGATCAATTCCGCGGGTGAGTCGACGAGGTTGACGGACACCGGGGACTGGGTGATCGTCCCTTCCGCGGAGTCGATGAAGGCCTGGGTCTGGTCCTCCACCAGCACACCCTGGTCGTAGAATCGAATGGCCTGGGCCGAACAGAGTTTCAAATCCGGCATCTGCATCGCCCGCGGGTCGTCGAAATTGTAATAGCCGACCATCTGACCGTTGTACCGGTCGTGATCTGCGAGAATCCAGTCGAGCACCGCATCGTTGACGCCCCAGTTTCCGTTGTCCTCCTGGAATTGTATGTTCAGCAGCGTTTCGCCGGGCCCGGTGAGAACCAGGGGCGTGGGCCAGGGCAGGTTGTGACCGGAAAAGAAGAGGTGATTTCCGATGTTTGAATCGATGGTGTAGCCGGGAATCAACAGCACCGTACTGTCCGAATGCTGAAGGCATTCCGCTCCGAGGCTCGTGAGTTCCGCCTGCGTCAACTGGGGGAACGACTCCATGAAAACCACGAAATCCAGGTTCACCTGCTTGGCGGCATTCGCGTAATCCAGGACCGTCCCGGTGCCCCCGGTCCGCGATGTCCGGGCGCCGATCAGCCCGACGAATCCCTGCCTGCTGTCCGAAGGTTGGCTCATGTCCAGCGCATGCGCCGGCCACGGTGTCGCAGGGAATTCAGCGAAGACGGACGGGTCGTTGTTCGGCGGCTCGAGCCGCGCAAGGTTCGCCTGGTACCCGCCCACGTTTCCACCGGCAAGACTCGGCGCCGCCAGCCAGTTCAGCGCGTTGATCGTAATCGCTTCAAAATCCGAGGGAATGCCGTTGATGCCCTGGCTCAGGCACCGGCGATTGTAGAGCCACTTCGTGCCCTGTCCGATGGTAAAAACGGGCCACTGCGAGCACAGGACGATCCGTCCGTTTCCGTAGTCGCGCAACGCCATCAATTCCGGCTCGGTGACGCCGCCCGGTCGAATCAGGGGATCCGGGGGCAACGGAATCGGAGGCACCTGGTCGTCCAGGGGATCGGTCAGCGAAGTTGCCGATCCCTTGACGACGACCTGCCAGACGGGGGACACGCTGATGGGTCCGGTCCACGAAGAATTGTCCGCGCCGGCAAGGCCGTAGGGCAGCCAGACTTTTTCCGTGCCGCTGCTGATTGGGGACGGCAGGACCTGGTCAACCAGGCACATCGCCTCCTGGTCGTTGCGCATGCGTGGAAACGGCTCGATTTTCGAGGGATCCGATTCGACGTACCACTCCAGGGGCAGCCGCGCGCCCCAGGGCTCGATCAGTGGGCGGACGTGCTTGTCCCCGTTGTCCGTATGAACCATCATGAACACTCCGCCTCCCGCGGCCAGAAACTGTTCGATAAGGGAAATGTACTCCGCCTGCCGCGGGCCCGCCGACAGAAAGGCCATGGCCTTGCTCGCGTCCGGAGCGGGGCTTCCATAGAGGATCAGTACGTTATACTGGCTGATTCGGCTCCACGTGAAATCCGCATGCGCGTCCAGATAATCCGGCTTAAATCCCAGGAGATAGAGATCGGTCAGCCAATCGAGATCCACGTAACCGCCGGTGGTCCCCTGGGGTGCGCACACCAGCACGGCGGGACCCGCCCCGGGGGTCGTCACCTCCAGCACCTGCCACTGCCTGCCCGGCACGGCGATGTCGAATGCGGAATCGGTTCCGCCGCTTCCCGTGAGCACTTCACCGAAATTAAACCAGGTAGTGCCGCCGTCGTCGCTGTATTGCGGCTGATATTGTTTCCCGAAAGTGGATGGAAAAGTGATCTCGCGAGCGTCTTCGAGATCGACGCCTCCGATTGGATCCCCCGACTCGGCCGTCACCGTACCCGCTCCGATATTGTCGATGAGAGTCGGCTGCAGGTTGATGTCTCCGCCGTCGCTGGCGTCGGGCAACAGCCGCAGGGTATCGACCATGGTCATCCCGAAGGGAAGCGGTTCGTCCAGCAGGCTCAGCACATTTCCCCGTGCCGGGTCTCCGGGCTGCGAACTGGGATAGGTCCGCCCGATGTCGCCGGCCAGGATATCGAAGGTCCCGGTGTCGTAAATGCGAAATGAGATTCTGAACCACCGGTCGAACGAGGTGGGAAATCCATCCAGGGCGGTTCCGGTTGCCAGGATCGTTCCGCCCTCGTTCGTCACTTCGAAATCGCCGGAGTTGTTGGAGAGTTCGCGGAACCGGATTCTCACCGCGTCGTTTCCGGTACCCGAGTCATGAATGGCCATGTGAAAGGCGTTCTGGCCGCCGCCGACACTGGAGGGATTCATCTCCACTTCGACAATGCCGTCCGAAATCGCGCTGAACGCAAAGTCGGTATTCAATTCCGCGGTAGGCGCCGCAGGGGTATTGTTGCCTCGGCGCAGCGCCAGGAACGACGTAGAACCGTCAAATGAATCCTCGGCATTGGGATGTCCGGGGCTGCAGCAGGTAATTTCCCAGTCGGGACCGTTGCCGTTGTCATCTCGTGACCACGCCGGCGACAGCGCGGTGATGTCCGAATAATTGCCGTTGGCGATTCCGTACCCTTCGAAGTCCTCGATGATCTGTGCCGTGGGCAGCGCGGCCAGCTCCATCACCCGGTAGGCGCGAAACACCGGTCCGGTCGTGGAAAAAAACACCCTCTCCGGACTACCGCTTCCGCTTACGACACCGCCCAGGTTCGTCCAGACTCCCGAAACCAGGTCGTCACAGAATTGCGGCTGCAAGTCCTTCCCGGCCTCCGCGGGAAACGTGAGCATCTTCGCTGTACGGTCGACTACGCCGGGAACCGGGGTGCCGCCGCCCCCGCCGACTACATCCTGGGAGATGTTGTCGATCATGGTGGGCTGCGAATCGTTGTTCCCTCCGTTACCGGCGCCCGCGTCGAGGCGCAGGGTGTCGACGCTGATCGCCACGCCCACACCCCCAAGGTAGTTGAGAATGTTTCCCCGCGCCGCGCCGCCGGATGCAGACGACGGGGTGGTAGGCCCGATGTCGTCGACGCAGACATCGAAGGTTCCATTGGAATAGACTGTAAACGCCACCCGGAACCAACGGTCAAAGGACGCTGGATATCCGTCCGGACTCGAACCAACGGCAAGGGGTGGACCGCCGATGCTGCTGCCGAATACTTCGAAGTCACCCGAGTTGTTCGAGACCTCGCTGAACTTGATCTGCGCTTTGTAGGTGCCGGTCACCGAATCGTAAATCCCACCCACAAATGCTCCCGCGCCTCCGCCGGCGCCGGACGGATTCACCTCGAATGTGATCGTGCCTTCGCTCATGGCGGCGAAGTTGAAATCGGTCTGCAAATTGGATTCAAGCGGGGATGTATTGTTGGCGCGCCGCAAACGTAAATGCTTCGACGACCCGTCAAAGGTGTCGTCATTCGGGATGCCCCCGGTACCGCTGCAGCAGGCCACCTCGTAGTCGGGACCCGAACCCAGGTCATTCCGGCTCCATCCGCTACCCGGGACCGTCGTGGGATCCAGGTACGTCCCATCGGCGACGGAATACCCCTCGAAATCTTCAATCACGCTCCCCGCCGTCCCAGCGGCATGGACCCACATCGTGGACGCACCCAGAATCAGAGTACCAAGAATAAGATTTTTGCTTAGTCTCATAAAACAATACGTAGACAGACCCCTACTGAATCGGGAAACACTACCATACTACAAGCGGGTTCGCTACCACCGGACTGCAGAATCATCTCCCCGGGTACTGCCAATGATTGGCGCGCCGAAGGCGCTAAATTTGGAGTGCGGTGGCAGAGCAAAGCGGCAAAGCCCGCCGAAGCCACAACGGGCGATCTTTGCACACAGACCTGAATGGCGCTGACTTAATGCCTCATCATGATCAATTCATTCTCGGGAACGGCGGGGACCGCCGTCTCCAGTGATTCGCCAACATCCTGAAAAGCACGATGATATGAATTTGGAGACGGCGGTCCCCGCCGTATTGAGAATGGATGGGTCATGAAAGGACCCTTTCGGAGCGACCGCTTACGTCAGCGACATTCCACACAGACCCAAAGAAAATGATTCTGCCATAATGATTATGCCTGTGATATAGGCCTACCCGTGCGCCTGGTGAAGAGCATCCTCGTCGTGTTGATCGCCGTCTTCGGCTGTTTGCATGTGTCCTCCGCCGAAGTCGAGCCGATCGAGGTCTCCGTCTATGCCCGGTTTTATTACCCCACCGATCCCGTGCGCCCGACCACGCGCCGCTCCATCGAAATCATGCGGGAGGATCCCGGGATTCGGATTGTGCAGTGGAGCGGGCTGTCGCTTCCCATCGGCGGCACCGGGCATCGGCGCAGTTCCGGGCGCTCCACCATCCTGATGTCCATCGCTGGAAAGTCGGCTCCCGACATTATTGAGGCCGGCGTGGGCGGGATCCGCAACGATGTCAAACAGGGACTGCTCTTTCCCCTGAACGAATGGATCGGCGAAGACCTGGATGGAAACGGTCTCATCGACGATGACGAAACCACCTGGGAAAAGTGGAAAACAATCCCGCCCATGATCCGCCGTGTCGTCACCGTCGACGGGAAGGTCTACGGCATTCCCCAGGCATACACCCATTACGCCGCCATGATCTATCGCACCGACCTGGTTCGGGCGGCGGGATTGGATCCGAATGAGCCGCCCCATACCTGGGATGAGTTGATCTATTGGTGTCAGAAGCTCACCGATCCTGAAAAGCAGGTTCCGGGAGCCGTCGTCCGGCGCGGGCAGCGCGGCATCGTGCTGCTGCCGTATACCTGGACCTGGCTGCCGTGGATCCAGACCGCGGGCGGTAGCCCGTTGATCCAGATTCGGACCAGTCCCTCCACCGGCATCGACCACGAATTCTTTCCCGAACAAACATCTTTCATTACGACGGAAGGCGAAGACCTGTCCCTGGTAAAACCAACCTGGCGCGCGAATTTTGCTTCGCCCGAAGGAATTGCCGCCGCCGAGCTTTTTCACAAGCTGCGCTGGATGCCATGGATCAAGGACCCTGAAACCGGCGAACCCATCAACCCCGCGTCCGAGGAGATAGAGAAGGGACAGGTCGAATTCGACGGCCGAACGATCGAATTCACGGAAGAAGACCTGATCCACGGGATGGCCCGCGCCGAAACCGGTCAGCGCTACAACGGGAAGTGGGAACTGCTGGGACGCGGTGAGGTGGCCATGATCACCTGGTCGGTCGGCGACCTCACCGGCACCGGAATTGAAACGGGAATCGACGCCGATCTCCTGAGCTGGTTTCCCATCCCCAAACGGCCGGGGGGAACGCGGGGCGTAGTCATCACCGTCAACCTGGCGTCGATGGTGGAAGCGGTCGGCGACCGGCCGAAGAACGAAAGGGACGCGGTCTGGAAAGTCATGACCGGGGTCACCGACGACCGGGTCCTGGATGCCGAGTACGAACGAAGGGTGCGCGCGGGCCTCGCTCGCTTCGTGAAGCCCATGGATCTGCAACGACTCGGATTCGAAGATTATCTCCGGGATGTTCCCAAAGTCATTCGCCGGAACTACGAGGAGATGGCATCCGGCGAAGTCACAGGATTCCATCCCACCTACGCCGGATCCTGGGGCGGCACCGGCATGGCGCTGAACAACCAGTTTCTCAGCCTGATGATCTCCGAGACCGGGGCCGACTTCGATTACGAAGCGGCATTGAAGAAAATCGAATTCGAAGCCAACTCCGGAAAAATGTTCGGCCGAAGCGAAGAGGAATTGGCGCGGTATCGTCCCTACGCACGGATGGTCTTCGCGGTGATCGCGGCACTGGTGATTCTATTCGTCGTCCTGATCGTGCGCGCGATGCTCGCCGACCGGGAAGGAACAACCCAGGCTGTCTACCGGGGATGGCTCCCGTGGCTCATGATTCTGCCGGCGCTGATCCTGGTCGGGCTCTGGGGCTACTACCCGCTGTTTCGTGGCCTGGTGATGGCCCTCCAGGATTATCGCATCGCCGGCGAAAGTCCGTTTGTGGGACTCGACAATTTCATCAACCTCGCGCTCGACAATACGTTCTGGGCCAGCATGGGGCGTACTGTTTATTTCGTGGTACTCAACATGGTCCTCGCATTCCTCTCCCCCATCCTCCTGGCCGTCCTTCTCTCCGAAGTGCCGCAGGGGAAAGTGTTCTTCCGCACGCTTTTCTTTCTTCCCCAGGTGACGAGCGGACTGGTGATCGCACTGTTATGGAAGCTCATGTACGACCCCACGCCGCAGGGTTTTTTCAACCAGGTCATCGCGATTCTGAACCAGGTTCCCTTCGTGGAGATTCCGGTTCAGTCCTGGCTGCAGGATCCCAGGCTGGCCATGATCTGCTGCGTGATCCCCACTGTCTGGGCCAGCATGGGGATGGCCAGCCTCATCTATCTCGCCGCACTGAAAAGTGTCCCCGAGGAAATCTACGAAGCCGCGGACGTGGACGGGGCGGGCATGTTTGGAAAGTTGAGGCGTATCACGTTGCCCACCCTGCTCCCCCTGATCATCATCAACTTCGTCGGCACTTTCGTAGCCACTTTCCAGAACATGGGCAACATCTTCCTCCTCACCTTCGGCGGCCCCGGCGAAGCCACCATGGTAGTCGGCATGCGAATCTGGATCGAGGCCTACAACAACCTCAGATTCAGCGTAGCCACCAGCATGGCCTGGGTACTCGGCGCGGTGTTGATTGCGTTTACGTACTTTCAGATAAGATTTCTGCGTCGAGTCGAATTTAAGCGAGCAGAATGGGAATGAAGAATTTCGGATTTTCGATTTCGAATTTCGGATGTAGCGGAAGTCGCCAAGACTTCCGATCGGCGACGTGCATGTTCGCATTAGCCACAAAGAGGCACAAAAGGCACAAAGAAAACGGAGAAAAATCTCGGATTTTCGATTTCGAATTTCGGATGTAGCGGAAGTCGCCGAGACTGTCCATCGGCGACTGACAAGCTTGATGCAGATAGAGTGAGGCAAGAGTACGAGATTTCGAATTCTGATCGGATGGGAGGGAGACGATGGAAATTGACAAAAAGGCTATGAAAACGAGAACGAAACGCTTCGGGCTGCGGATGATGCGATTAGTAAACGAACTTCCGAATACTGCAGCAGGACGCGCCATCGGCAATCAGGCTATCCGCTGTGGTACTTCTGCCGGTGCAAATTATCGCGCTGCGTGCCGCGCCCGGTCCACAAAGGAGTTCATCGCAAAAATCGGCACCGTCGAAGAGGAAGCAGACGAATCCTCCTGGTGGCTCGAACTTGTCATCGAGGGAAATCTTCTCCCGGCGGATGCAGTCCAGGCACTCCTCGACGAAGCAAACGAACTAACCGCAATCTTCAGCGCCACATGCCGTACCGCAAAGCGTAACCAGGCGAAAACCAAAAACTTTGCCAAGAAATCATCAAAATCCGAAATCGAAAATTCCCCTTAAATCCGAAATCGAAAATTCGAAATCCGAAATTGCTCTGTGCCCATCCTAGCCAACATAGGCAAAAAGACTCTCCGCGGCCGCCTCGCCGTCGTCACCATCTATGCCCTCCTCTCTCTCATGGGCGTCACCATGGTGGTGCCTTTTCTTATTACCGTCTCGGGTTCGATGACCAATGACTTCGACTACGACCGGTTTCACCCGGTGCCCCGGTACCTCTGGTCGAAGTCCGACCGGTTTGCCAAGGGGCTGGTTTTCTTTTTTAACGTCTATCACGACTGGCCCGAACAGATGCGGGCGCGATTCCGGACCCTGCCGGAGCACTGGTCGACCTGGGCGAATGCCGGACAGGACGATGACGGCGTGCAGGCCCTGGTTGCACCCTACCTCCATCCTTCCGAGGAAGAGTTGGCTCGCTGGAAAATCATGGCCGCGGACTATGCCGAGTTCTCCCAGCACTACCCGGTCGAAGACATGCTGCCGGCAATGCGGGACGTGGAGGCAACCCCCCTGCTGCTGGAAAAGTATAAAACCCTGTGGTTGCGAAACAATCCGGAGCAGGCGAAACGGATCTCCCGCCGGAAACTTGATATCAAGGCGCTCGAACTGCTGGAAGAAACCTGGGGAATGCCGCTCGAATCGGTCTACGGCATTGAGTTTGAAATGGTCGAGGGACGGCTCCCCTATTGGCACCAGTCCTGGTATCCGCAGGATACACCGAAGTACCGCGATTACGAATGGTTGAAGCGGGCCCTGCGCAACGGATATGCCCAACCCGGCGTACGCAAATCATGGCTGAAGTTCCTGCAGCGGAACGGGGTGAAAGTCGACCAGGAGCGCAACGTCTTCCCCGTCGATTTGCAAACCGATCCGGAAATCCGCGAACTCTGGCTGGAGTTTAAAAAGGAACATGCTCCCGTAGGCCGGAGCAGCCCCCTGGCCATGCGCGTCGTCTGGCGCAAGTACCTGCATAGTGAAGAGGTTTCCGAACTGCTTGGGTTGCCCCTCGGGGAACAGTTTGACATAAACGTCTACAATCGAATCGCGGAGACCACGTATGCCTCGATGTTCGATACGCCCTTTCCCCCGCCGCCGGATGCGCCTGCCGCGCTCCGCGACTTGTGGGTTCGATTCGTCGAAACCCGGTATCCACTGCGGCTGACATCCTTGTCGATTACGCCGGAGCTGCGGCAGCAATATTCAGCGCTCCTCGAGGAACGCTTTAAAACGACAGAGAACGCAAACCGGATGCTCGGGACAGGAATCGAGAAGTGGGAGGATATCGAACTGCATGCGGCGGCCTCGCACGATCGCGACCAGGGCGCATTAAAGGACTTGTGGTTCGATTTCGTGAAGTCTCTACCGTTCGAGGACCGGGTGTTGACCTCGTCCGAGCATGTTTTTCAGGAGTTTCTTCTGGACCGGTACAAATCCCTGGGAGAAATCAACGAGATCTATAGTTGGCAACTGGCCCACATCGAAGAGGCATTTCCGCCGTTCGACATCGCCTATGCGGTAACCTATTTTCAGAATCAGAGGGCCTTCGCCTGGGCACCCGCAAAACAGAATTACTCGGGCGTGGTGACCTTTCTCACCAAACGCGGCCGCGCCATCCTGGTTACCGGGCTGCTGGTGGCGCTCGCGATCCTCGCCACACTGACCGTCAATCCCCTCGCCGCCTACGGTTTGTCGCGTTTCGCGGTGCGCGGCAAGGACAAGATCATTCTCTTCTTCCTGGCCACCATGGCATTTCCCGCGATGGTGAGCGCGATCCCCGCCTACCTCCTGATGCGCGATCTGAATATGCTCAACACGTTCTTCGCCCTGGTGCTGCCCTATGCAGCGAACGGGATGGCGATCTTTATTCTCAAGGGGTTCTTCGACAGCTTGCCGCACGAGCTTTACGATGCGGCGACGATCGATGGCGCCGGTGAACTGCAGATCTTCGCGCAGATCACGATGCCGATGATGAAGCCCATTCTCGCCATCCAGTCCCTCTCCGCGTTTCTGTGGGCCTACAACAGCTGGGAGTGGGCGCTGATCATCTGCCAGAAAAAGAGCATGTGGACGATGGCGGTCTGGATGTACCAGGCGGATAGTTCCTGGTGGGCGGACATGCCCTGGCTGGCCACCGCGGGCTACGTCGTGATCTCCATCCCCACGCTGCTGATCTTCCTCTTCTGCCAGAAAATCATCTTGCGAGGAATTATTATTCCTTCGATGAAATGAAGGGGAATTTTGAATTTCGGATTTGCGATTTCGAATTGAACGGATTCCCACATCACAGATGTCATGGAGGGCGAAGCTTCAGCTGAGCCGATCGGTTGGATTCAAGAAGACCAAGGCAGCAGAGGAGCGATGCACTGAACCTAACCGAGTGGATTGATTCAAGCCCCCGGCTCAGCTGAAGCTTCGCCCTCCAGCCGAGTTTGATCTTGAACAGAATCGTGTTTTCAAAATGCCGACGGGCTCGCGCGGGCAACCATCCGTTCAATCCGAAATCGGAAATCCGAAATCCGAAATTCCGCTTTGTTCCCTTCAGGGTGACTCGATCAGTAACCCCGGGACGTGGCTGAAATGTGAATCGTATGCGATGAGTCTCGCCCCGCATTCCAGCGTGGCTGCGGCAACCCAAATGTCATTTGTGGGAATCGGAGTCCCCTGCGAACGCAACTGTTGGACCAGCACCCCATAGCGTGACGCAACATTCGATGTCGTATTCAACTCGAAAACTCCCGGCTGATCCAGAAACGCTTTGAGGCGTTCCCGATTCTCGTTCTGCCTTGCCCCCATCTCGAACCCTGCGTGGAGTTCCCCCAGTACGGTAATCGGAACCAGGATTTCGTCAGACACCTCCAGGTCCTTCGCAAGAGCCCGGTCCCCGCGCATCAAATTGCTATACGCACTGGTATCGAGGCAGACGCGCCTCACTGCCACAATTCCTCGTCCGGCTTTTCGAAGATCTCGATGGCGCGATCAAACTCGGCCGCTTCATCTTCGCTCCACCCGCCGATGAGTTGGGAGAGATCGCGCTTTTTCCGGTCCGGACGGTCCAGGCCCGTAGCCTTCCGCAGAAGGGAAAGGACCGTCTTGTTCAGACTCGCTTTTTCCTGCTGTGCACGAGCCCGAAGTTCCCGGTCGAGTTCGGTGGAAATACCCCTGATCGTTAGTTGAGTCATAAAATGCCTATATTCTGCATGTTTTTATGCATGCATAATGTAGTGGGTGCAGAGGTAGAAGTCAAATGCCGATCAGAAGTCTTGGCGACTTCCGCTTTTTGTGCCTCTTGCGCCTTTTCGTGGCTATCCGGGCTCTGCGGTCGCCGATCGGTTGAGAAAAAGCAGACCGACGCTGAAATTTGAGTGCAGTATTGTTCGCCGGCGACAGGAATAAAGCAGCCCCAGCTTAGCCCTCCAGCCGACAGCCAATTTTGATCTCGGACTTGTTTGTGAAAACGCCTGATTTTTCGATCTTAATCTGAATCCGTGTCACAGGCCAACTTGAAACCTGAAAACACTACGTAGCATACTATATAGTGTTTTCAAAACGCCGACGGACTCGCGCGGGCAACCCATCCGTTCAATCCGAAATCGGAAATTCGAAATCCGAAATCTCTACTCCAGCATCTCCGGCGTGTATACGCGGTAGTTCACTGCGAATGGGTCGGTGAGGGCGGGTTCCGGGACTTCTTCGTCCGGGGCGTGTTCACTTTCTTCGGCCGAGGGTGGCAGGATCGCCATGGCTACGAACGCGTGCTCCAACAGCTCCCACGTAGTGTGTTGTCCGATGGGATTGGCGATGATCAATGGGACACCTGAAGGCTCGGGCAAGCCCTCCTCCGGAATCACGGGGGGACCCACGAAGGAGATAATTGCGTCGGCGCCCGGATGCTCTGCCGCGAATTGCAGGTACTCTTCCATCGGCAAGCTCCCGGTATGGGCTAACATGGGATCTGAAAACATAGGCCCGGCGGAAATTTCCTTTTTCCCGAGAATCTTGTACTTGTACCGCTTGAGTTGCTCCTCGAGGACATACTGGTCCTTGCCGTAGATGCTGGCCGCACCCTCATCAAAAAAAATCAGCGCCACCCGCTTTTTCGGACCCAGGAATTCGAGAATGTGCTTTCCGGCGATGCCCCCGGGTCCGCCGATATTCTCCACATCGATATCGTCTTCAACCGGCTTGCACGTCCGAACCATGTTCCCCACCGCGAAAAGTATCGCAACCAGAAGCACAACGGCAATGAGGTGACTCTTGGAAAGCGCCATAATTCAATGCTGCATCTGCTTACGCGTCAACGATGGTAAACATGAGGAAAGGTGACATCCGAAATTCGAAATCGAAAATCCGAAATAATCATTGGTTGTCGGTAATGCACTCCGGGCGCCCGCGGCGGTGGTCGAGAAGATCTCGAACGGGGCGTCCTTCAACATGCCCGTCAAAGAAGAGCACGTTGACCAGTCCCCCGATGTGGCGCGCCATGGGAACGGGCGGGTGCGGCGCGGAGCTGCTCGGGTACGAAGGCCAGCTCGAAGAGCCCGGGAAAACGACGTCTCCGAATCCGGGGTTGTTGTACATCGGCGCCCACTCCTCCGGCGGAAGACTGTACCGTTCGCGTACGTAGCCGGCGTCGGTATGGCTCAGCGAAGCGTGTGGAATTGTGATGGCATCCTCAGGTTGCCGGTAGTTCTTCTTCAAGCGGCCCCTCATGTCGACGAACATCCCGCCGTCGCCGCTTCCGGTCACAACCTGGTTGTTATATCCGTAAGCGTTCGTGGTGAACTTCTTCCAGTGGGCTGGAATTTCCGGGCACTGAAAGATCTGCGCCCCGTCCCACATCTGCTCGGCGTCGTCGCCCAGGTAGAACCCAACCAGGTGAAACCACACGTTGTACGGCTCCTCGGGCCGGCCAAAGTAGGGTTTAGTCGATGTACCCTGCAGCGGCGGAAACTGCTGGAGCGGGGGCAGGAGGCCGTCGTTGGCATTCGAGTACATGCGCATACCGAGCCCGATCTGATGCTGGTTCGAGGCGCAGTAGGCAAGGAGTCCGCGCCGCTTCGCGTCCCGGACCGCAGGCAAGAGGAGCGAGGCGAGGATCGCGATGATCGCGACCACCACAAGCAACTCGATCAGGGTGAAAGCCGCGGAGGGCCGCCAAATTCCCGATTGCCTGGCACCCGGCTCAGATGTTGGTTTTTTTGTCACGGGAAACATACCGACCATCCAAGCTGATACTATTGGGCATCGACCGGGTTTTCAATAGAAAAATCCTCTAAAAGTAGTGGTTTCATCGCTGACTCAGAACAAAACATCGACGACAAACAAGTCGCCTCCGCCCCCCCCTCCAGAATATGCCGATCGATAGACGAAATTCCTCCGCAAATTGGTGAAAAAATCTTTGGCAACCGACACGGATGATCCTATAGTTATCGATTGAGAACTTTGAGTTGAATTCCCAAATCGAGCTGAATTGCCTTCGCGGAGCGCGGAGCATCACAAACCCTGAAGGAGAGACCCATGCGTGAGAAAAGTTATTCCGTGTCGGCAATTTTCACTGGTCTGATCACGATCTGTGCGGTTTTCGTTGCAACGACCGCAACGTCGCAGGCCGGTGGCATTACGCCGCCATGCACCAACATTATCGAAAATTTCGACGGCTATTCCGTCGCTGACGGAACGTATCTCGATCCTACGACTATCGGCGGCAGCGGATGGGCCCGAAACGATATAGGCCAGGGACCGGACTGGGAGGTAACGTGCTGCAGCCCGGGAATCGCCATTCCGGACGACACCCAGGATGGCTCCTCGAGTCATTTGCGGTTGAGGCGTTCGAATGCGGGCGGCGCTGCGGAGTCCGTATTGAACACGGACCTGAGTTTGACACCGATGCTGGCGGGGAAAGTGTCATTTGATGTCAATCCTTCGAGTACCGGGGGCACCGCATTGTGGGCCGGCTTGTACGACTCGGTGACCGGTTTCTTTAAAGTCCAGGTACGGTACCTTGAAATCCCTAATAACCCCAATTCGGGAGATTTCCTTGTATATGGGAAGACGGGTCAAGCGCTGGCGATATCGGCCAACCTGGATGGCTTTCCGGACTCGTTCGACCGTTGGTTCCGGGTTACCTTCGAGACGTTCACCAATGGCGAATTCAACGTCATCATCGATGACATCGGGCCGACGACGCCCGCTTCGGCGTCCGGCGACGCCGCCCGGGGCAACATCCTCAATTTCATCGGTAACGACGGAAACGGCGGCTCCAATGACGTGTCCGCGGTAAACAGGCTCCGGTTGGGCCCGGGGTCGGGGAACGGTGGCTCGAATGACGTGCAACCCACGATGATCGATAATATTGGCCAGTGCGTGGTGGTTGAGCAGCCGACCGGCGAGATATCGGGAACGGAAGTCATCCCCGCCAAGAAAATCGTCTACGTCGCGGAAGCCGGCAGCGAGTACCAGGCGCAGTTCACCGACGGCGTTGCGATCAAGAGCGACGTCTGGACGGATCTGGGGCCCATCGTGACCGGCACCGGAGGCACCAATTGCGTGTTCGAATCCCTCCAGGGGAAATCGAACAGGATCTTCCGGGTCATCGAAATCGTGCCTGCGCCCCCCGTCCCGACCGTAGAAGATTTTGAATATGGCAGTGTGAATAATGAGGATTTCATCGATCCCACGACACTGAGCACAAATTGGACACGGGAAGGTGTGGGTGACTTCGACTGGGTCGTCACCTGCTGCAACGGCACGTTTTTGTCGGCGGAGGAGACCTTTGACGGATCGGATCGACTGATGTCGCTGGACCGCGCCAACGACTTCCCTCCGGATCGAACCGACGAGAACACCGACTTTAATCTCGCCGCGGTGAACGGCGGACCGCTCACCAATCACACCGTTTCGGTCGAGATGAATCCCTCGGGTGCGGGCGGGGGCAACGGGTCACTTCCGAATATTTATGGCTCATTCCACGTGTCGCTGTTCGATTCCGTGACGACGCAGGATGCCTTCCGCGTCATCTTCTTCGAAGTCACCAACAATTCGGGCGACTTCCAGGTGTACGATTCCGGCAACAATCTGCTCGCCACGGGCATGGCTCTCGACGGACATCCCGCCTCGTTCGAACGGTGGTTCAGGATCACGATGACGATCAACGAGAATGGAACCTTCGATGTCTTTGCCGATGATATCGGACCGACGTCCGCTTCAGGCTCGGGGGATCCCGCCCGGGGCAACGTGCTGACGCTGCAGGGCATCTCGCTGCCTGCCGGAATGACATCCGTGGATACCCTGCGCCTTCTGCCCGGCTCGGCCAACGGTGGGAGTGTGAACACCAGGCCGACCACGGTTGACAACATTGCCATGGGCCCTGCCGTCACCGCCGCGGGTGTGCCCACCGGGCCCATCGACTGCACGGAGGCGAAGGAAATCACCTTCCCGACCGTGGGTGGAAAGCAATATCAAGCGCAGTACAGCGACGATGGAGGCAATAACTGGATCGACCTGGGCAACCAGCTCACCGGTACCGGCGGCACGGATTCTGTCTTCGATGTCTGCGTCCCCGGCCGAACCTACCGGGTATTGGATCTGCAGCCGTAAACCACATGTAAGAACAACATTTCGCGCCCCGCCGACACACCCTGTCGGTGGGGCGCTTTTTCATGTAGCGGAACTCGCCTAGAGTTCCGGGTGCAGAGAAACACGGCTTGAACCGCCGCGCCCTGAAGTCTACGCGACTTCCGCTACATCTGTTCAGCATTCTCCTAATCTAATCCTTGAATTCGTCCCATCGCCGGAATATCGTGTATATGTCGTCTTTTAGAAAATTCAGTCCGCTGGAGCTTTACCAAACTCGAAGGAGAGACATGCGTGTGACATCACATTCTTATAAGTTAGCGGTTGCCTGTGCGATCATCGGCCTGGTGGCTGGCCCGGCGTTCGCTGGTGTGGCCGTGAACTGCACCAACATCGTTGAGGACTTCGAGAGCTATACCGTCGCCGATGGCGAATACCTCGATCCCACCACCGTCCTGAACAGCGACTGGTCGAGAAACGACCTGGGAAACGGCCCCGACTACGAGGTCACCTGCTGCAGCCCCGGGATCGCCATCCAGGACGACACCTTCGACGGTTCGGAGAAGCACCTGCGATTGAGACGCGCAACCAGCACCAACGTTACCACGACGGTGTTGAACACCGATTTCGCGCTCGAGCCGATGTTGGACGGGACCGTCTCTTTCGAGGTCAATCCTTCCGGCACCGGCGGATCCGGCGGCGCCTTCTTCGGCGGATTGTACGACTCCGTGACCGGTTTCTTTAAGGTCCAGGTACGTTTTCTCGAAATCTCCCCCAATTCCGGCGATTTCGAAATCCATAGCCAGACATTCGGCGTGCTGACAAACAGCATGAGTCCCGACGGATTTCCGGACTCGTTCGACCGCTGGTTCCGGGTGACGATCGCGACCCACTCCAACGGAACCTTCGACGTCTTCATCGACGACATCGGCGAGACCAGCACCCTCCAGGGGGGCCACGTGTCGGATCCCAATCCCCGCGGCAACATCCTCACCTTTATCGGGGATGACCTGAACGGCGGCTCCAACAACGTTTTGAGCGTGGATTCCTTCCGCCTGGGCCAGGGCGCCGGCAACGGAGGAAACAACGACGCCCAGCCCACCATGATAGACAATATCGCCCAGTGTGTCGTCGTCGGCTCGGGCGGGGTTCCGGTGGCGGGAACCGAAGTCTTTGCCGCCAAGAAAATCACCTACGGCACAGAAACGGGAACGACCTACCAGGCGCAATTCACCGACGATCTGTTGTTGAATACGTGGAGCGACCTCGGACCGGAAGTCATCGGGGACGGCGCGACGAATTGCGTGTTCGACTCCCTCCAGGACAGAACCAACCGCGCTTTCCGCGTCATCGCCGTGGCGCCCCCCGCCCCCCTGCCGATCGTGGAGGACTTCGAGTACGGCAGTGTGGCGCAATTCGATTTCGTCGACGTGGCCAACCTCTCCACCAATTGGACAAGGAGCGGAACAAACGAATTCGATTGGGCCGTTACCTGCTGCATCGGCGATACCGGGGGCAATGAGGAAGATCCGTTCGATGGTTCGGATCGATTGCTGGCGCTGAATCGAAGCAACCCGAACCCGCCGGTTCAATCCGACGAGAATACCGATTTCGACCTGGGCGCAGCCCAGGGCGGCCCGCTCACCAACCACACCTTTTCCGTGGAAGTGAATCCCTCCGGTAGGGGGGGCGGAAACCCGACGACCGGCGCATTCAACATGGCCCTGCGTGATTCCACCACGGGGCAGAACGCCGTCCGGATTGTTTTCTACGAACTCACCAACAATTCCGGCGACTTCGAAGTGTACGACACCGGGGAAACGAAAATCGGAACCGGCATGGCCCTGGACAATTTCCCCGCTGCATTCGGCCGTTGGTTCCGGATATCGGTCACCATTCAGGGAGCGGCCGGGACGATGGATGTCCTGATCGATGACATCGGGCCGACTTCCTCTTCGCCGAGCAGCGGCGATCCGGCTCGAGGCAATATCCTGACTATCCAGGGATCCCCGCTTACCGTGGCCGGCGTCGATACGTTCCGCCTCCTTCCGGGCGCGGGCAACGGCGGCGGATCGGATCCGACCCTGGTGGACAACATTGCGGCCGGTACGGCCGTCAGCACGTCAGGAATCCCGACCGGTCCCGTCGATTGCCTGGACGCCAAGGAGATCACCTTCCCGACCACGGCCGGAAAGCAGTATCAGCCCCAGTACAGCGACGATGGCGGCACAACCTGGTTCGACCTTGGCGGTCAGGTCAGCGGATCCGGCGGCACCGATGTCGTCTTCGATCTCTGCGTGGAAGGCAGGCAGTGGCAGGTGTTGGATCTGCAGCCGTAAACACGGTTCCCGAAAATCGTAATTGCTATCCACCCTGGGCGGATCCTCCCGTTCAAAACCCGTGTGGCACGGAACAACTGGAGGGCGAAGCTTCAGCTGAGCCGGTGGCGCGATTCTACAATTCGGATAGATCCA
>Ga0315336_1000837_pt1 | contig 71454 bp, 62 predicted proteins | sample ASW5metaG_FD_204512 | JGI IMG/M metagenome (GOLD analysis project Ga0315336, IMG submission 204512) | Ammonia-oxidizing marine archaeal communities from Monterey Bay, California, United States - ASW #5 | ecosystem: Environmental > Aquatic > Marine > Intertidal zone | place: USA: California... | reverse complement strand
ACCGTGCTTCTGGTCGAACAGAACGCCAGCGCCGCGCTTGAAATCTCAGACCGGGGTTATGTGCTGGAAACAGGCAAGATCGCATTCGAAGGTGCGGGCGCGACGCTGCTGTCCGACCCCAAGGTAAAGGCGGCGTATCTCGGCGCGGCTTGAGCGCATCAGCTACGCGATGGCTCGATAGCCGTTTGCTGCCGTGTCGGATTTGGGTCGGCTTCCATTTCTGCGCTTTCGGTTTCCGGCACCCGCCCGAACCACGCATAAAGCGCCGGCAGCACAAACAGCGTCAGCAGTGTCGCGCTGATCAGGCCGCCGATCACAACGGTTGCGATGGGTCTCTGGACTTCCGCGCCGGTTCCGGTTGCGAGCGCCATCGGGACAAATCCGAGCGATGCGACCAGCGCTGTCATGGCGACGGGCCGAAGCCGGGTGAGGGCACCGGTGAAAATGGCGTCGGTTTTGTCGTATCCCGCCGCGATCAACTGCTTAATGTAGGTCAGCATCACCAGACCGTTGAGAACCGCGACGCCGGACAGGGCGATGAAGCCGACAGCGGCCGGGACCGAGAACGGAATCCCCCGCAGCCACAATGCGACAACACCGCCGGTCAGCGCCAGCGGCACCGCGCTGAACACGATCAGCGCATCGCGGGCGGTGCCGAGCGCGCCCACTAGCAGCAGGAAAATCAGGACGAAGCATCCCGGCACAACGATGGATAATTTCTGCCGCGCGGCTGCGAGATTTTCGAACTGTCCGCCCCAGGTTATCCAGTAACCGGGCGGCAGAGTGACTGCGGCTTCGATCTGTGCCCGCGCGTCGTTGGCGACGGCGGCGATATCACGATCCCGCACATTGGCGGTGACGACGATGCGGCGCTTGCCGTTCTCGCGGCTGATCTGGTTGGGGCCTTCGGCGATCCTGAAGGTTGCCAACTGCCCGAGCGGGACGGTGAACGGTGTCGGTCCCGCCTGCGGCAGCGAGACCGGCAGATTCTTGAGCGCATCGACGTCGCCGCGGATAGCCTCCGGCAGCCGGACAACGATGTCGAAGCTTCGGTCGCCTTCATATACCGATCCGGCGCTGCGTCCGCCGATGGCTGTCCCGATCACGTCCTGAACGGCGGCGAGGCTGAGGCCGCGCCGCGCGATCTCCGTTTTGTCGATGTCGATATTCAGCACCGGCAGGCCGCCGGCCTGTTCGATTTTGACATCGGTTGCACCCTTTGTTTTCCTCAGAATGTTTGCAATTTGCCCGGCGCTGCGCAGCAGGGATTCGGACTCGTCGCCAAAAATCTTGATCGCGAGATCGCTGCGCACACCGGCCAGCAGTTCGTTGAACCGCATCTGAATTGGCTGGGTGAATTCGTAATTGTTGCCGGGCAGCTCGCGTACCGCATCGGCGATCTGGTCGAGCAGCGCAGCTTTGCTCAGTTTTGGATCGGGCCATTGATCCTGCGGCTTGAGAATAATGAATGTATCCGACGCGCTAGGCGGCATCGGATCGGAGGCGACTTCGGCGGTGCCGGTTTTCGAAAAGACATGGGCTACTTGCGGAAACTTGCCGACGGCCTTTTCAACATCGAGCTGCATCGTCTGCGATTGCGTCAGGCTCGTGCTGGGAATCCGCAGTGCGTGCATCGCGATGTTCTTTTCATCCAGCGTCGGGATGAATTCCTGACCCATCCTGAGAAACAGCAGCAGCGCCCCTGCAAACAGAATGAGTCCAGTGACCACGGCAGCCGCAGGCCGCTCGATCGCCCGCTTGAGCAGCGGCGCGTACGACGTCTTGAGCCGTCGGACGGCGCGGCTGTCGGTTTCGGTGACGCGGCCTGTGACGGCGATGGCGATCAGCGCTGGAACGAAAGTCAGAGACAGGACAAAGGCGGAGACGAGCGCAAGGATAACCGTCAAGGCCATCGGCTCAAACATCTTTCCTTCGACGCCGCTGAAGGTCAGCAGCGGCACATAGACAAGAATGATAATCGCCTGACCGTAGACGGTCGGGCCGATCATTTCTTCCGCAGCCTCCTTCACGGTTGCAAGGCGCTCCGGCAGCGAAAGCGTTCGCCCGGCTGCTAGTTGCTTCTCGGCGAGGTGGCGCAACGCGTTTTCGGTGATGATGACCGCACCATCGACGATCAGGCCGAAATCAAGCGCGCCGAGGCTCATCAGGTTTGCGCTTATCCGGCCTTGCAGCATCCCGAACGCGGTCATCAGCATGGCGAGCGGTATAACGAGGGCGGTGATGAAGGCCGCCCGAAAATTTCCGAGCAGCAGGAACAGGATGGCAATGACGAGGAGGGCGCCTTCGCCGAGATTCCTGGTTACGGTGCTGACGGTCGCATCGACCAGCTGTGTACGATTAAGAACGGTCTCAACGATCACGCCGGCCGGGAGAGTGCGGCGGATGTCCTGCATTTTTGCATCGACTGCAGCTGCGACGGTTCGGCTGTTGCTGCCGATCAGCATCAAGGCTGTTCCGACGACGGTTTCATGCCCGTCGCGGCTGGCGCTGCCGGTGCGGATGTCGCCGCCGATGGAGACGTCGGCGACATCGCGGACGCGAACAGGAATCCCGCCACGGGTGGTGACAGTGACGTCACCAATGTCGGCGAGCTTTTCCAGGCGGCCGCCGGTGCGAACGGCAATGCCTTCGCCGTTGCGGTCGATGGTGCTGGCGCCCCGGCTGATATTGTTTGCCTCGATGGCGCGCGCAACATCGCCGAACGACAGACCCAGCGAGATCAGCTTCGCCGGGTCCGGTTTCACCTGATACTGCTTGATGTATCCGCCGATGCTATCGACGCCCGCCACACCGGAGACAGCTTTGATCTGCGGCCGGATGATCCAGTCCTGCACGGTGCGCAGGTATGCGCCGCGCTCGATATCGGTTTTGAGCCGTTCGCCGTCTGCCGTCAGGAACGACCCGTCTTTCTGCCAGCCCGATCTGTCGCCGCCGGATTGAGGGACGAGCGACACCGTCCACATGTAGATTTCACCAAGCCCGGTCGAGATCGGTCCCAGTTTCGGATCGGCTCCCGGAGGAAGGTTTGAACGCAGGTCGATCAGCCGTTCGCTGATCTGCTGGCGCGCGAAATAAATGTCTGTGGTCTCGTTGAAGATCGCGATGACCTGCGAAAAGCCGTTGCGCGACAGCGAGCGTGTGCTTTGCAATCCGGCAATGCCGGCCACGGCAGTCTCGATCCGGAATGTGACCTGCTTTTCAATCTCCACCGGCGACAGCGCGGGCGCTGTGGTGTTGATCTGGACCTGCTTGTTGGTGATGTCGGGAACCGCATCGACAGGAAGATGCGCCAGCGACCATGCGCCCAGAGCGACGAAGCCCAGACTCAACAGGACGACGATCCAGCGATGCCGAATGGAGAGATCGAGAATGCGCTTGATCATGATAAATGCCTAGTGTGCGTGCTGGGCTTCGTCGCGGCCGAGATCGGCCTTCAGGACGAACGTGTTGGCGGTCGCGATCCAGTCGCCGGACGACAGGCCGGACGTCACCTCGAACGAACCGGAATCCTCGCGGCCCGTGATGATCTTCCGCGGCTGGAATCCATCCGGCGTGCGAACGAAGACCGCGCTTTGGCCATCGATGCTTTGCACGGCGGCTTTCGGCACCACGACGGCGGCTTGAACTTGCTGCGAGGGAATTTCAGCGGTCACGAACATTCCCGGCCGCAACGCTAAGGACGGATTGTCGACCGACGCCACGACGCGCGCTAAACGCGTCTCCTTGTCCAGCAACGGGCTGACGAACATGATGGTTGCGGGCAGGGGATCAACGCCCGGAGCGGATATGATGCTGATTTGCTGGCCCTCGCGAACCACAGTGAGGTCAGCCGCAGGCAGCGCCAGTTCGGCCCACACCACGCGCGAGTCGACGATGACGAACAGTTCGCTTTCCTGTCCTTCGCGGCCGACCAGTGATCCGAGATCGACACGACGTTCGGCGATCCGGCCGCTCATCGGCGCGCGAAGTTCCTGCAGCCGCAGGCTTTCGACCGGCTGTTGGGGGAGTGCTGCAATCTGATCGCCGGTCAGTCCCAGCGCGAAAAGCTTCTGGCGCGCGACATCGAATTTGATGCGCATATCTTCGAACGCGGTCTTTGCCCGCAAGAACTCGTTTTCGCTGCTGACCTTGGATTCGAACAGGCTCTTTGAGCGGCTGAACAGGGTGTCCTGAAGATCGAAGGCGACGCGCGCGGCGAGATACTGGCTTTTGGCGTCGGCCACCTCGCGGCTTTCGATAATTGCCAGAACGTCGCCTTCGCGCACTTCGTCTCCGAGCAGCTTGCGCAACTCGGCGACCGTGCCGAGCAACCGCACGGAGACCTTGGCGATACGCTCGCTGCTCGGAACGATGGTGCCCGGCACGACAATCCGCTTGCTCAATGTGCCGCCGGTTGCTTCCCGGATCGCGAAATTGCCCGCGGCGACCTGGCGTTCGCTGAGCTTCACGCCTTCGTCGCGCGGTAGAGGCAGCGTCTTAGTCGTCGTCGCTTCGTGCGCGAAAGTCGTGCTGAGAAAAATCGTCGCGAGTGCGCCAAGAGCGACGCCCACGACCCGTAATCGAGGTCTGGTCATTGTTAAATCCCGCGAGCGGTCAGGCTCGTGCCAGCTTCAATTCAGCGAATTGAAGCGTCTGCGAAAAATGATTGCAGGAAGGCTGCCGCAGCCTTTTTCAGGGCTGTGGACATGCCGAACGGGCCTTTACGGCCTCGTGGACTTAAGCGCGAGGTGGTTTGAAAAGCGGCAGGCCAGCCAGGGACGGCGGCGTTTGCTGACGATGGATGCGTGGCGCCTGATGGCTGATGTCCGCCGGAGGGCTCACGGCGAAGACCGATTGTCCGGTCACATGGTTCAGGCAATGGCCGCAATGAGCGGGCATTTTTTGATCGGGCGAATCCGGCGGGGTGCTCCCGTCGAAATCCATCGCGATCACGGTCGTATTCGAACCGGCGAACGCCAGATCGCAGCTGCCGCAATGGATCAGCGAGGCCAGCAGGCCAATCATCAATGCGAGGACAAGCGACAGACGGCGTCGCCGTCCGCTGCGTCCAGAGCTGAAGCTCGCATCGATTTGAAGACCGCTGGTCATGCTCTATCAGTAGATTCTCTGTCAGGCCTTTTCAAGGCCGGTTAAATCGCACGGTCCGGTGTAAGCGCGCAGGCCGTGACCGGACTGGTCACGATCTGGATCGTCGTGTGCTTGATTCCGAAACTGTCATTCAGATGATGCGTCGCCTCGACCAGAAAGGCATCTCCGGGATTCCCGGCCGGCATGACAAGATGACACGTCAGCGCAGCCTCGGTCGTACTCATCGGCCAGATATGAAGGTCGCAAACTTCCGTCACGCCGGGACGCTGCTCAAGGTAACGGCGAACCGCAACGGGATCGATACCTGACGGCACCGCGCCGAGCGACATCGCGGTGCTGTCGCGCAACAGTCCCCATGTGCCCCACACGATGACGGCGACGATTGCGAGACTGGTAACGCCGTCAAGCCACTGCCAGCCGGTGAACATGATTACCAGTGCGGCGATCACGACGCCGGCGGACACAGCGGCATCAGCCGCCATATGCAGATAAGCGCCGCGGATGTTGAGGTCGCTCTTGCGGCCGGATGCGAACAGCCACGCGGTAAATCCGTTGATGACGATGCCAATGGCCGCGACGATCATCACCGTCATTTCGGCGACGGGTTCGGGATTGAATAATCGCAGCACGGCCTGCCAGCCGATCGCGCCGACCGCGATCAGCAGGAAGACGGCGTTGAACAGTGCGGCGAGGATCGAAGACCCTCGCAGGCCGTAAGTGTAGCGAACGGAGGGGGGGCGTTTCGACAAAATGACCGCGATCCACGCGACGATCAGGCCAAGCACATCGGACAGGTTATGTCCGGCATCGGCGATCAGCGCCGTTGAGTTGCTGGCGTAACCGTAGATCGCTTCGACGACGATGAAGATCGAATTGAGCGCGATGCCGATTGCAAAGGCTGAACCGAAGTTCGCAGGCGCATGAACGTGTCCGGCATGTCCATGACTGCCGTGTCCATGCCCGCTATGCCCGTGACCTTTATGATCGGCATGGTCGTGCCCGGCGTGATGCGAATGCGTCATGTGGTTTCCATAAGGGCCGGGAACCAGTCGGGCATGATGGGATGCCGCAGTCGATTCACTCATCTCATGCGATATGCGTCATCCGCAAACCGAATACTATCACAGACGGAAAATAAGGATTTGGCGGTCAGGCCTTAATCAAACGGCCGCACACCTGCAACGGCGCGGGATCGGGCAACCGTGGCGGTGATATTTTCGGCCAGCAGCCGCGCGAGGCAGGAATAGCCCCAATCGTTCATGTGCAGGCCATCTGCGGAGATGAACCGGTCGAAGCCGATGGCCTGATCGTCATGCCAGTGGCGCATCGCCACGTAACGCCGGAACAGCGGCACGTGGGTTTCCTTCGCGACATAGGCGATAAGGCCGACCATGTCGCTGACGGCTGGCTTGGCATTCACGCGTGGCGCAAACTGCGGGTCGATCAGCAGAACGTCGGCGCCGGTTTTCTTAATGCGTGCGATTCCCGTCCGCAGCATGCCGGCGGTCTCGGGGACGTTGCCGTCGCGAAGCAAGGTGTTCGTGCCGAGCTGCCAGATCACCAGATCCGGCTTTGGCTCGAGGACGGTGTCCATCCGCGCCATCATGGAGGCCGTGTCTTCGCCGTTAACGCCGCGGTTGATCACGGTAATCGGCGTGTCGGGAAATCTCACACGCAATTCGCGCTCAAGGCGGCTTGGATACGCAAATGCTGGCGAACTGGCGCCCGATCCACCGGTCGAGGAAGAGCCGACCGCAACGATGGTGACAGGCTCGTGCGCGTCCAGACGCTTTGCGATGCGCGTGATGGGCGCGTCGAGCTGCGCGAGTGACTTGGACTGCACACACGGCTGAGCTTTGAAAACGCTGTTCAGGTCATCCGCCACAGATGTGCTGGCACCGGTTGTTGCCTGCTCGGCGGATAACGCCGCAGGGCACGCGACGAGTGCTGCGATGCCAAGCGCAAGCGCGCCAAGGGCAGCGGCGATCATCGAAGCCGGTTTCCGGTCATGCGTGGGGCTGAGCATCAAAAAAGCGAACCCTGGCGTGGCGGCCATGGAAGGTCCGCATCGTCAATAACTAGCGAAAGATACCATTGTATACAACGAGACCTTCGCAGGTGGGGAACTCATGCTTAATTGAATTTCCTGACCAAAATGCGCCTCAGATCGGGCTCCGGCGTGGTGCGGCGCACAAATTCGTGAGGTTGGCGCGGCGCGATGGATGGATCAGGCCGCCTTGGGGATGAGCGAGCTGTATCCGTTCCAGATGATCTGGATGCCGATGCAAAACAGGATGAAGGCGGACAGCCGCATCAGGACGTCGGTGCCGCGCGCGCCGAGAAACGCGATGATCCGGTCGGCGAAGCGATAACTGACGAAGATCGTAATCGCGATCGCGGCAAGGCCGGCCACCGCCGCGCCGCCGAGGATGGCCAGTTGCGCAAAATCCTCTGTCGCGGTCGGGCGCTGGCTTCCAAGCGTCACGGCAACCGAGATCGAACCGGGGCCGACGGTGAGCGGCATGGTCAGCGGATAGAACGCGTCGATGGCCGGTCCGGTGCTGGGGACCTTTGCGCGGTCGGGATCGGGCTCCTCCGGCGCATGGAGCAGCCGCCATCCGAACGCTGCAACCACCAGGCCTCCAGCGATCCGGACGATGGGGAGGGTGATTCCGAAGAACTCGAGAACGTGGGAGCCAATAAACAGCGACCCGAGCAAAAGGAAGAAACTGTTTCGCGCCACGGCTTGGGCAAGCGCGCTGCGCTCGGCGGTGCTGCTTCCGCGGGTCATGCGCAGGAAGAGCGGCGCGCTGCCCACCGGATTGACGATGGGAAACAGCGCGGCATAGACCAGCAGAAATGCGTTGACGATGTTTTGCACGACGTCCGTCCGGCAGCCTCGATGAAGAGACTTCGAACAGAGATCGCGGATTTTTGCAACTCGGGAGCGCTGGCCGGAAGTCCGGACGGCACAAGCCGAACGCGCCACGGCTTATGAAAAGCTCGTCTTGCGCACCCGGCCTTGATATCTTGCTGACTGCAACAACGACGGTCGGTTCATGCTGCGCAAATTGATTTTCTCGATGCTGTTCACCGCAAGCCTGCCGTCCGTGCTGTCCGCGGAGCCGGTGCCGATTGTGTGTACGATTTTGCCGGGGGCGGAAGCGGCCAGCGTGACGTTGACCAATCCGCTGAAATACACCGCGTCATGTCAGGCGAACTGCAAGTTTTCGACCGCCGTGTACGATGACAACCCTCAGATCATCTGCGCAAAGTCGGTGCCGGCCGGCATACAGATCGAGATGTGCATTTTGAGGGCTGCGGGCAACAAGCTCGTCAAGCTTGTCGAAGCGACGGCCGATTGCCGGAAGCCCTGATTCAGCACGACAACGGATGTCAGGGGCATCAATCATCACGAGTGAATGAAAGCCCCGCGACCTGCGGGCGCTTTCATATCGGTGTGTTAGCGGCCGAAGAAAAGCCAGAGCAGGATGATCACCGGAATCGGCACACCCAGCAGCCACAACAAAAGTCCGCGTCCCATTTTCGCCTCCATATCAACCTCAGGGACATGGAGAACGTCGATGTGGTGCTCTGGTTCCTATAAAAATTGGCCGGCAATAACCGCGGATCACCAATGTCCGGTATTGGGCATAGAACTCCATGGTTCTTTCGGGGCGAGCGCATCGCCTTTCTGCAGGAGTTCAATGGAGTGCAAATCGGGTGAGCGAATGAACGCCATCTGGCCATCGCGCGGCGGACGATTGATGGTGATGCCGAGCTTCATTAGCCGGTCGCAGGTCGCGTAAATATCATCGACCTCGTAGGCGAGGTGACCGAAGTAGCGATCTTCGCCGTACTTTTCCTCGTCCCAGTTGTAGGTGAGCTCGACCAGCGGCGCGCCGCGGCCCTTGGATTGCTTGAGCAGATTCTCGTCATCTGCAGCGCAGAGAAACACCAGCGTAAATCGGCCTTTCTCGCTCTCCGTGCGGCGGACTTCTTTCAGTCCCAGCGCGTCTGCGTAGAACTTCAGCGCCGTATCGAGATTGCGGACGCGCAGCATGGTGTGGAGGTAACGCATGTTTCTTATCCTTCTTCGGACATTGCCGGAGTGCGATGGCGCTAATTGAGAGAGCGACCAGATAGCAGGAAATCGAGCAAAATGGCAGTTCATCAAATGGAACTTTTATGCTGCGTCGCCGTTATCCTTCACAACTTCGAGATGATGGAGGCGTTTTTGACCGAGGTAATTGACCGGGTTCTTCATACGTTTGGAATGATGCGTAATCTGAGCGAAGACGCCTTGCGGGACGCCCGCGAGAGTCTCGCAAGCTACATTGAAACGCTATCCTCCGCAGGTGAGACAGACCCGCAACGCCTCGCAGTGTGCGGCCTGACGTATCTGCGCAATCGCCACGACGGCCCTTCCGCCAAATTCACCGGCTGCTGACGCGCTTTCGGCAACGTGGCGGTATGACAGTGGATAAGAAACGGCGTCCGCTGGCGACATCCCGACCTTCTTGGTACCTCCGTTGATACTCAACGGAGACCACCATGCAAAAAGTAGATTTGGATTCGATGTCGATCGACGATCTTGCCGTGCTGCGCGATCAGGCGAGCGAAAAGCTGGCCGACAAGATTGCCGCACGTCAGCGCGAACTCGCCGCAGAGATGGAAAAGCTCTCCGCGCTCAGCAAGACGGCAAAGGCTATCGCGCCAAAAAAGGATCTCAAGGACATCAAGGATGCCCTGAAGCCGCAGGACGCGCCCAAGCCGCAGGACGCGCCGAAACATCAGATGGCGAAGCCGGCACAGGCCGACAAGGCCGCCTGAGTTTCGCGGATTTGCCGATAACAAATGGGGGCTTCGCGCTCCCATTTTTGTTGCGTTATACTCATGCACAATCGAAGTTTCAGGTCCACGAAATGATTGCATCCGACCTTCGCAGTGGAATCGATATCCTCGGCGACATGATCGCCGAAGCCCGGACCATCGTGCCGTTCACGGGTGCGGGCATTTCCACCGAATGCGGAATTCCCGATTTCCGTTCGCCGGGCGGTCTGTGGACCCGCAACCGTCCGATCCCGTTCGGCGAATTCGTCGCCAGCCAGGAGGCGCGGGATGAATCCTGGCGCCGCCGCTTTGCGATGGAGCCGAGCTTTGCAGCGGCGCGGCCCGGACGGGGACATCGGGCGCTGGCGTCGCTGTACAAGGCAGGGAAGGTGCCGGCGATCGTCACCCAGAATATCGACAATCTGCATCAGGCCTCGGGGTTTTCCGTCGAGCATGTCGTGGAACTGCATGGCAATACCACCTATGCCCGGTGCATCGGATGCGAAACACGCTTCGAGATCGCCTGGGTCAGGGAGCGCTTTGACGAAGCCGGAATCGCACCGTCGTGCACGGCCTGCGGCGAGCCGGTGAAATCAGCCACCATTTCCTTCGGTCAGTCGATGCCGGAAGACGAAATGCGCCGCGCGACGGAACTTGCACAGCACTGCGATCTGTTTCTCGCGATTGGATCGTCGCTTGTGGTGTGGCCCGCAGCCGGTTTCCCTGCATTGGCGCGGAACTGCGGCGCGAAACTGGTCATCATCAATAATGAACCGACGGATCAGGACGAGATCGCCGATCTGGTGATCCGCCACGACATTGGCGAGACCCTCGGGCCGTTCGTGGGCAATTGACCTGCTCAATTGATTCGCAATCGTTCAAGCCTGTTCATAGGTCGTTGCTGTTTCCTTTTTTGTCTTTCAGCCCTGTTCCGGAGTGTTATCGTTCAATTAGGGATTCGCATTGCTCCGTTGTGATTCGTCACGAAGAAAAAATGCGAGGCAAGCTTCGCCGCATCTATCCTTGTTGTGCAATGTACTTGGTCGCTCGGTGAGTGGCTGCAGATTGTTTGGGGTCCGGGGGTCATGGGTTCGGACGCATTTGAGTCCAAGAAGGCAGGTGGTTCGCCGGTTACGGCTGGACCCGACAGGTTCGCTTCGGGCGAACAGTCCGCCACGGGCGAGCGCAATCTGGCTGCGGATTCTTTCGCCGCCGCCGACGGAGCGGCCGTCAACCTCGTCGAGATTTCCGGCGTCATCAAATGGTTCGACGCGTCGAAGGGATATGGCTTTATCGTCCCCGATAACGGCGCGCCCGATGTGCTGCTGCATGTCACCATCCTGCGCCGCGACGGCTACCAGACGGCCTACGAAGGCGCGCGCCTGATTGTCGAATGCGTGCAGCGCCAGAAGGGCTATCAGGCCTTCCGCATCGTCTCGATGGACGAGTCGACGGCGATCCATCCGGCACAAATGCTTCCAGCGCGAACCCATGTCAGCGTTACGCCGACCAGCGGGCTGGAGCGGGCGCAGGTCAAATGGTTCAACCGGCTTCGCGGTTTCGGCTTCCTGAGCTGCGGCGAGGGTACGCCTGACATTTTCGTCCACATGGAAACCCTGCGCCGATACGGCATGACCGAACTACGTCCCGGTCAGTACGTGCTGGTCCGTTTCGGACCCGGCTCCAAGGGCATGATGGCGGCTGAAATCCAGCCCGAGACCGGCGCGCCAGGACTCTCCTCGCACTGATTGCGGCCTTTCGCAGATCGCGGGCACAGCAGCCGAAGCTGCCGTCGTCGGTCGCACCATCCTCACATGACCACATCCGCGTGATCCAGACTTCTCGGGCCGACTCCGTCTGGTCTTCGCCATGATTGCCGGGCTAGGGTACCATCGTCATTTGGCCTGGGACGTTGTCTTAAGAATGCTGTTTGCTCGCCTGCCGAAATTCGCGAACGCGAAAACCAACATCCGCATCGTCGTCGTTACGCTGCTCGCGCTGCTTGCGGCGACGGTCACCAACGTGTTTGCGGCCGAGATGCAGCCGCTGGAGATCGTCACCAAATCCGGGGTGCATGTGTTCACGGTCGAAATCGCAACCACCGAACAGGAGCGGGCCACGGGCCTGATGTACCGCAAGGAACTCGCCGAAGGGCGCGGCATGCTGTTCGATTTCTCGCCGGAGCAACAGGTGTCGATGTGGATGAAGAACACCTTCATCCCGCTCGACATGATCTTTATCCGCAGCGATGGCCGGATCTTGCGGATTGCGGAAAACACCGAGCCTCATTCTGAGAAGATCATCTCGTCCGGCGGGCTGGCCAAGGGTGTGCTGGAAGTGATCGGCGGGACGGCCCGAAAGTACGGAATTCAGCCCGGCGACCGGGTGGCGCACCCACTGTTTGGGACACGCTGACACGGCGCGTCAGAACCGCGGATGATAGAAGCAAGATTTCTCGAGTCCATCATGGCTCTCGTCGCTAAGTACTCTGCGCAACAGCACCTCTCAAGCGGCTCGTGCCCCTCGATCTGATCAGCTTCTGCATTGGTCGTTCAAGAAACTTAAAGCTTATGCTCGCCGTGAGAAAAACAGTGCCAAAGAATACGAGATCAAAAATCGGCGTTTTGGCGATTCCAAGATGGAATTTCTGATCGGCAATGAGAACCAGACCAAGTTGCACCAGAAAGATTGGATAATGCCAAAGGTATATGCCGTAGCTCCAATCGCCCAAGATCCGCGACGGCTTGGCAATAATCGATGGCAATTCGAGATGCGCGCAAAGCCAGACTGAAACCGCGAACGCAACGACTGTGACCGGAACATCCCAGGGCAAGGGGATTAATCTGTCGCCGATTGGCCCGGTCATAATAGATAGAAGAAGAGCAAGCGTTAATCCTGCAAACGCCCATCCTCGACCGATGCGCGGCAAGCAGATGGAAGCCATATGTGCGAGCCAACCAGCGATTATACTGATCATCCCGACCTTGTAGTGGGTATCAAGGATGCAGGCGATTAACACGACAAAGATGCAAGTAGCGGCCTTGATGATTCGTGAGGTGGGGAGCATCAGGGCGAACAGGCCCAAACCGCACCACCACTCGACGCTGATGCTCCAAGATGGTGCGTTAAAGCACGGCTTTCCACCGAACAAGTATGTAGTGAGCGTGATAGATTCAAAGAAATCTGTAAAAGTGCAGTTGAATCCCGTGTTCATCCGTATTCCGGCGTAGTGCTGCGCGAAGAGAGCACCGGACCAGATAATTGCTGCGACGACGAAGGTGACAATGTGAAGTGGATAAAGGCGCGCGAACCGCGCCAGAGCAAAGTCTCTAAGCCGAAAAGACTTGAGGCTGATGCTGCTTTCATATGCGTGGGAAAGAACGAAGCCTGAAAGAACGAAGAAATAGACGACACACAACGGCCCGCCGGAGAGCCGTTGAAAATACGAATATCCATCAATGTGACCGGCAGCGACCTGAATCGCAAGAATTGCTCGAACGAGATCGAGCGATAGAAGTCTATTATCGTTCGCCTGCGCCATCATGGCCGGCAAGCTATCACTGCCGTTGTCAACGGGTAAAGGTCACCTTTGGGGCGGCTTTTCTGTTCGAGCAACCCATGAGCAAGTGGCCTTCGAACAATGCCTGCGCGCAGATCGTCATCTATGAGTTTGGCATCTCGAAGTGCAACGGCGTCTATAGCTCGCGTCCGGTGCGCGATTGGCGCGATCATGGCGACCGTGTTCACTTATCCCTGCAACACCTTCGACTGATGTGTTGGTTTTTTGGCCGCGCGTCGTACCGGCACCGTCGGCCGTTGCGCGCGTCCCCAGCCATCCGGCCGGTGAAGAGGTCGTTCTGGCCGCCACCGTTCGCGCTTGTCCGCGATTGCCTTCGTTGTGCGGCGATAGACGGCGATGAAGAGGTGCGCGCTGGTGTTTCAGGCGGGCGGAACATCGGCTTGCGTAGGCCACCGATCGCCAACAATTCGGCATCGGCCATCCAGAAGAGCAGCCGTTCAGCCTGCTGGGCGTCGGACGGAGGCGGTTACGGCTGCGCGCATTCGGAAGCTGTGGGGCGCGAGGACATGGGCATGTTCACGGCCCGCCCGGCGTCCGTGATCGCCGCGAGAACCGGGCGTCAGAATTACTTCGGAATCGTCTTGGAAAAGGCAAGCAATTTCAATGATTTAAATGGTCGGGGCACGAGGATTCGAACCTCGGACCTGCAGTACCCAAAACTGCCGCGCTACCAGGCTACGCTATACCCCGATGGATGCAGTCGATACACGCTTCGCATGGCGTCAGCAAGGCGGAAGGCTGCTCGCGGGCGACGAAACTGCCCGCGAAAGCCCGTCCGCCAAACGGGCGTTCAGGCTCCGGGCGCCGGGGTTGCCGAGGCCGATGCCGGTGCTGCCGCTGGCTTTGGCACCCGTGCCGAGGGCTTGTCCTGCTTCTTGGACCAGTTGCCGTAATAGGCGACCGCGGTCAGGATCGCGACGCCACCGATGCTGACGCCCAACTGTGCCCAGACCGTGCCCCAGCTCAGCATCAGGATGAAGTGCGCGACAAAGGACAGGAAGATGCCGACGCAGAACACCTGTAGCGATTGCTGACCGCATTTGATCAGCGGATCGAGCCATTTCGATTCGAGCAAACTCCAGTCCTTCGGCACGAAGCGTGTGATGAAGAACGCGATCACCACGAAATGGATGACGCGATAGGGCGCGAGGAAGGTTTTGTCATTTGGGTTGAAGGCATCGTAGAGCCACTTCGGGAACAGCGCGCCGAATGCTTCGAAGCGGCCGGCCATCGTCATGATCAGCGCAAAGACCAGATAGATGCTGCCTGCAACCAGCAGCCATCTCGACTTGATTACCGACCGGGATTCGGTTGCCCCGCCCAGCGCGAACCACGCGCCGAATACGAACAGCAACTGCCAAGTATACGGGTTGAAATACCAGGAGCCGGCTGGATAAGCCGAGAAATTCCAGCCGAACTGCCGCGCGGCGAAATACAGCACCAATGAAGCGATCATCACCATGTCGGGCTTGCGCAGCATCAGCCACAGCACCGGCGGGAAGAAGCCCATCAGGATGATGTAGAGCGGCAGCACGTCCAGATTGACGGGCTTGAATCGCAGCATAAGGCCCTGCGTCAGCGTCTGGATCGGATTATCCACCAGCCCGGCGACGTTGAACTCGTTGAGAATGTCAGGATCGGCATAGCGCAGCGCGACCCAGCCGATCGCCGCGATATAAATGACGAACAGAATGACGTGCGCGACATACAGCTGCCAGACGCGCTTCCAAAGCCGCGTCGAACCGACGACAAAGCCGCGGTCGAGCATCATCTTGGCGTACACGAACGATGCCGTGTAGCCCGAGATGAAAACGAACAGGTCGGCGGCGTCGCTGAACCCGTAGTTGCGCGGGGTGACCCAGTTGATGACGTTATTGGGGATGTGGTCGAGAAAGATCCACCAGTTCGCGATACCGCGGAAGAAATCGAGCCGGAGATCGCGGCCCTTTTCTGGGAGTGTTGCCTGAATTTCCATGGGTACCGTACTTCTGTGAGTATCGTTTCGTGATGCGATCGAACCAAATAATTTCGGCTGTGCCTGTCCGGACCCAGGTGGCCCGACATTGTCACCGCGTTTCGGACGGACTATACCAGAACCCGCTGCGAAAAGTCTTCTTCGGGGGAGCCATGCTCAACATCTTGATCTTATCTTGATCTTGGCGTCCCCCCGAATCTCATGCTTTTTACCTATCCAGTCGATGCCACGAGCAGTCCCAGGACCCGCGAATCCATGACAGCAAGAATATTCAAACCTGCCAAGAATGCGATGCAGTCCGGAGCCGCCAAGACCAAGGCGTGGCAGCTCGATTATGAGCCCGAACAGCCACGCGTGATCGAGCCGCTGATGGGCTGGACCAGCTCCGGCGACATGAAGCAGCAGGTGACCCTCCATTTCCACACCAAGGAAGAGGCCGTCGCCTATTGCGAGCGGGAAGGCATTCCGTATCAGGTGCTTGAGCCGAAGGAATTGCAGCCGCGCGCGAAGGCCTATGCGGACAATTTTGCATCCCGCCGCACCGAGCCTTGGACACACTGAACCGGGAGCCCGCTGATCCTCCCGGAAGTGTCTGCGCGATGCAGGCTTCCGGCTAATGTGAACTCTCCCAACGGGGAGGGCGCGGCGTCGGCGAAATTGCCCCGACAAATGTCCGGAACATGACATTTCAAAGCATCGCTTTGTCCTATTGAGGACGCCTGACCTCACGCAAGTCGCTTCAATATCGTCGCAAAAGTTGTGGTTGCATTCAGCCGCCAAGCAGTGACACCTTGCGGGTCGAAGCCGTCCGGAAAGGACGGAAGCAAGCAAGATCAAAACGTTACGCGGCGGGAAACAATGGCACTTCGTTCCGGACTCGATCCCAAATCGTCCGATTTCACGCGCAATGCGGAAGCGATGCGCGCGCTGGTCGCGGACCTGAAAGAGAAGCTTTCGCAGGTCGCCGGCGGCGGCGGTGAGGCCTCCCGCGCCAAGCATTCCGCACGCGGCAAAATGCTGGCGCGCGATCGGGTGGACCTTCTGATCGATCCCGGAACGGCGTTCCTCGAATTCTCGCCGATGGCCGCTTACGGCCTCTATGGCGGAGCGGTGCATTCCGCCAGCATCGTCACCGGCATCGGCCGCGTCTCGGGCCGCGAATGCGTCATCGTCGCCAACGACGCGACCATCAGCGGCGGTACTTACTATCCTATGACGGTGAAGAAGCATCTGCGTGCGCAGGACATCGCGCGGCAGAACAACCTGCCGTGCATTTACATGGTGGATTCCGGCGGCGCGTTCCTGCCGCAGCAAGACGAAATTTTCCCGGACGAAAAGCACTTCGGCCGCATCTTCTACAATCAGGCCAATATGTCCGCGCAGGGCATTCCGCAAATCGCGATTGTCATGGGGTCATGCACCGCAGGCGGTGCCTATGTGCCAGCGATGTCGGATGAGAGCATCATCGTCCGCAACCAGGGTACGATCTTCCTCGGCGGACCGCCGCTGGTGAAGGCCGCGACCGGCGAAGTCGTGACGGCAGAGGAACTCGGTGGCGCTGACGTTCACAGCCGCCAGTCCGGCGTGACCGATCACTACGCCCAGAACGACAGCCACGCCATCGGCATCGCCCGGCGCATCGTCGGCAATCTCAATCCCGCGACGTCATCGGCAACCGGCTTGCGCGAACCGCGCGAGCCGTTGTTCGCGCGCGAAGACATCTACGGCGTTGTACCTGCGGATGCGCGGAAGCCCTTCGATGTGCGCGAGATCATTGCGCGGATCGTCGATGGCTCTGAATTCGAGGAATTCAAGAAGCTCTACGGCCAGACGCTGATCTGCGGCTTCGCGCATATCTGGGGTTATCCGGTCGGTATCATCGCCAACAACGGAATCCTGTTCAGCGAAAGCTCGCTGAAAGGCGCGCATTTCATCGAACTGTGCTGCCAGCGCAACATCCCGCTGCTGTTCCTGCAGAACATCACCGGCTTCATGGTCGGCAAGAAATACGAGGCAGGCGGCATCGCACGCGACGGCGCAAAGCTTGTCACGGCGGTCGCCACCGCATCGGTGCCGAAGTTTACCGTGGTGATCGGCGGCTCTTACGGCGCGGGCAACTACGGCATGTGCGGCCGCGCCTACAGCCCGCGTTTCCTCTGGATGTGGCCGAACGCACGCATCTCGGTGATGGGCGGCGAGCAGGCCGCCACGGTGCTGAGTACGCTTCGCCGCGACAACATCGAAGCCAAGGGCGGCACATGGTCGACCAAGGAAGAAGATGCCTTCCGCAGTCCGATCCGCGAACAGTATGAGACGCAAGGCCATCCATATTACGCCACCGCGCGGCTGTGGGACGACGGTGTGATCGATCCCGCCGATACGCGCCTTGTGCTTGGGCTTGGATTGTCTGCCTCCGCCAACGCGCCAGCCGAGCCGACGCGCTTCGGCATCTTCAGAATGTAATGCAAGGCATAACGATGACCGATCTTGTCCGCATCGAGCGCGATCATGACGTGGCGCGCGTCACGTTGAATCGTCCGGAAATGAACAACGTGCTGGACGAAGCCTTGATCGAGGCGCTTCGTTCCGCGTTCGTGACTATTGCGGGCGATCGCACGATCTCCACGATGGTGCTTGCCGGAGAGGGCAAAAGCCTTTGCGCCGGCGCGGACATCAACTGGATGCGCAGGGCCGCAACCTATTCACGCGAGGACAACATCAAGGACGCCATGTCGCTGGTGCGGATGCTGTCCGCGCTCGACAGCATGCCCCAAACGACCATTGGCCGGGTGCACGGCCCGATCTATGGCGGCGGCGTTGGCGTGATGGCGGCCTGCGATATCGCCATCGGTTCGTCGGCTGCGACGTTCTGCCTGTCGGAAGTTCGTCTCGGCATCGTGCCGGGCATGATCAGTCCTTACGTGCTCCGCGCCATGGGCGAGCGCACGGCACGGCGTTACTTCCAGACCGCGGAAGTATTCGATGCACGCGAAGCGATGCGGGTCGGGCTGCTGCACGAGGTTGTGGAGCCGGAGATGCTCGACGAGCGGATCGGAAAATTGTTGAAGCAGTTGAAGGCCGCCGCACCGGGCGCGCGAGCCGTCGCCAAACGAATTGCCGTCGACGTCGCTGGCCGCAAGATCGACGAGACGTTGATGAATGAGACCGCGCAACTGATTGCCGATGCGCGAGCGAAGCCGGAGGCGCGTGAGGGCCTCACCGCATTTCTTGAAAAGCGCAAACCGTCGTGGGCCTGATCCGATGAACGCCAAAGTCGCCACCAAGTCTGCAGCTCTGTATCGCCGGTTCGGCACCTTGCTGATCGCCAACCGCGGCGAAATCGCCTGCCGCGTGATCAAGACTGCACGCGCCATGGGGTTGCGCACCGTCGCGGTCTATTCCGAAGCCGATGCCGATGCGCTCCATGTCGCGATGGCGGACGATGCGGTGCTGCTGGGGCCGGCGCGCGCCCGCGACAGCTACCTCAACGTCGACCGCATCATCGAAGCAGCGAAAAAGACCGGCGCCGAAGCAGTCCATCCGGGTTACGGCTTCTTGTCGGAGAACGCCGAGTTCGCCCGCCGCTGTGCGGCAGAAGGCATCGTGTTCGTCGGCCCGACCGCCGAGATGATGGAAGCGATGGGGTCGAAGTCCGGCTCCAAGGCGCTGATGGAAAAAGCTGGCGTGCCGCTGGTGCCGGGCTATCACGGCGAGGCGCAGGACGAAAAAACCCTGGCCGACGCCGCCAATAAGATCGGCTATCCGGTTCTCGCCAAGGCCTCGGCGGGCGGCGGCGGACGCGGCATGCGTATCGTCCGCAGCGCCGATGAACTGGCGGCAGCCATCGTCAGCGCCAAGCGCGAAGCACTCGCAGCTTTCGGCGACGACCGGATGCTGATCGAAAAATTTGTCCTCAACCCGCGCCATATCGAAGTGCAGATTGTCGGCGACAGCCACGGCAATCTCGTCTCGCTGTTCGAGCGCGAATGTACCCTGCAACGCCGCCACCAGAAAGTGATCGAGGAAGCGCCGTCACCGACACTGAATCCCGAGCAGCGCGAAGCGGTGTGCGCGGCGGCCCGCAAGGCGGCGGGAGCGGTGAACTATGTCGGCGCTGGCACCATCGAGTTCGTCTCCGATGGAAAGGAGACATTCTTCATCGAAATGAACACCCGGCTTCAGGTCGAGCATCCGGTGACGGAGTTGATTACTGGCGTGGATCTGGTCGAATGGCAGTTGCGGGTGGCGTTTGGTGAAAAGCTGCCGCTGGCGCAGGACCAGATCAAGCTCAACGGCCACGCTGTCGAAGCGCGCGTTTACGCCGAAAATCCGAACAAGAATTTCATGCCATCGGTGGGCCGCATCAGGACGTGGCACACGCCCGACGAAGTCGACGGTCTTCGCATCGACGCAGGCTACGGCGAAGGCAAGACGGTGTCTCCGAACTACGACGCGATGCTGGCCAAAGTCATCGCATGGGCGCCGACGCGCGACCTTGCGATCTCGCGGCTCAATCGCGGGCTGCAAGAGACCGACGTTCGCGGCATCGTCACCAACATCCCATTCTTATCGGCGCTGATCACCCATCCGGATGTCCGCGCCAATACCATCGACACCTCTTTCATCGAACGCGAACTGGCGAAACTCACGCCGGCCGAAGCCGAACTGACCGAACTGGAACTGGGTGCCGCAGTGGCCTCGATCCTGCGCAGCGAGGAAATCGCGGCGGGCAGCGATGCGAACTCTCCGTGGCGGGCGTCTGCGGGATGGGCAGCGGTCGGCGCGCGCCATCGCCGGTTCCTGTTCCGGCAGGCGGGCGGCGAACGCAAGGTGTCGATGCGATACGGGCAGGGGCCATCGACGCTCGCCATCGATGGCAAGATCGTGACGTTTGCCAGTGCTGTGTCGCCGCGCGGCGGCATCGATCTTTTGCTCGACGGCGTCAAGCATCACATCACGGGTCTTCTCGACGGCCATGAGGTCTACGTCCGCACCCGCAATGGGCGCTTTGAATTCCATTGGGTCGATCCGTTCGGCACCGAGGACGAGGAACAGGCCGGCGCCGACCGTGTGGTCGCGCCGTTGCCCGGCACGGTCGTGGCGATTCTGGTCGAAGAAGGCGCGTCGGTGGAGAAGGGTGCGGCGATCCTGACGCTGGAAGTCATGAAGATGGAGCAGACGCTGCGCGCCCCGTTTGCGGGCACCGTGAAAGCATTGAAGTGCAAGGTCGGCGACATCGTGCAGGAAGGCGTCGAGCTTGCCGAGATCGAGCCCGCCGAAGTTCCTGCGAAGGCGTAATCTATGAGCGATCAGGTCCGCATTGTCGAAGTCGGCCCCCGTGACGGGCTGCAGAACGAAAAGACTCTCGTTCCCGTCGAGACGCGTGTTGCGTTTATCGAGAATCTGATTGCTGCCGGACTGCACACCATCGAGGTCGGCAGCTTCGTGTCCCCGAAGGCGATTCCGCAGATGGTCAATTCGGATCAGGTGCTGCGCGCCGTCAATCATCATTCCGACAGCGTGTTTCACGTTCTGGTTCCGAACGAGAAAGGTTACGACGCGGCGAAAGCGGCTGGCGCAAAGGTCATCGCCGTATTTGCTTCGGCCTCGGAAGGATTTTCGAAAGCCAACATCAATTGCACCATTGTGGAATCGATCGAACGCTTCGTGCCGGTGATCGCGCGGGCGAAGGCCGATGGCGTCAAGGTCATCGGCTATGTGTCCTGCGTGCTTGGCTGTCCTTACGACGGCGAGGTGAAGCCTGCGGCGGTCGTCGCCGTGGCAAAGAAGTTGTGGGATCTCGGCTGCAGTGAGGTTCTGCTCGGCGATACCATCGGCGTCGGCACGCCGCTGAAGACACGGCACCTGCTGCGCGCCGTCGGCTCCGAGATGCCGATGGACAATATCGGTATGCACTTTCACGACACTTACGGTCAGGCGCTGGCGAATATCCTGGCCGGAATGGAAGAAGGCTCGCGGCTGATCGATTCCGCCGCTGGCGGTCTCGGCGGCTGTCCCTACGCGCCCGGTGCGACCGGCAACGTTGCCACAGAGGATGTCGTCTACATGCTGGAAGGGATGGGCATCTCGACCGGGGTGGATTTACAGAAGCTCGTCGCCGCCACCAACGACATTGCCGGAATTCTCGGCAAGCCTCCGGTCAGCCGGGTGGCCTCTGCGATCAATGCCAGCAAGCGCCGCTGATAGCGCGGGCTGGCCGCTTCATCACATGCCGGTGATGGACGAAATATGATCCAGCCTCCCGCGTAACGAATCCGGCTTCGTCCCGAACATCCAGTTGCGACCTTCGTCGCGCAAGAAAACCGGATTCAAAGGACGACTTCACATGGCACGCACTACACGTATCGCGCTCGGCGCCACCGCTGCTTTTCTCTCGCTGGGCCTTGCTTTCGCACCCGCCGCCTTCGCGCAGGACAAGATGTCCAAGGACGGGATGAAGAAGGAAGATTCGATGTCGAAGGACGGCATGAAGAAAGATGCCATGGGCCATGATGGCATGAAGAAGGACGGCATGGCCAAAGACGGCATGAAAAAAGACGAGATGAAGAAGTAATCTTCATCCCGTCTGGTGTTCGGCAGGCTCGCCCCGATCGGGGCGGGTCTGCTTTATTTTGAGCGTTGCCGCGCGCGTTTTCGCGCAGGGTTATTTCTTCGCCTTGCGCGCGGCGTAACGCGCATCGCGCGCGGCCTTCTGCTCGGCTTTCAGCGCGACTTCGGCCGCTTCCTTCTCGGCCTGAACGCGGCGTGCCTCGGCAGCGGCATGAGCCGCAGCTTCGGCTTCACGCGCAATCTTCTCGACCCGCGCAGCTTCACGCAGCTTCTGCGCCTCGGCGCGCGCGGTGGCCTGCGCCTGCCGCTCGGCGGCCTTTTTCAGCACGGCTGGATCGTCAGGGCCGGGCTTGGCCTTGAACTTTTCGACAATGTTCTTCCTGGCGTTCTGCGCGGCGGCCTGCCGGTCCGCAAAACTCGGTTCCTTAAAACCCATCGGGTCGATGTCTTTCTGTGTTCGGCGTTTCGTTGGCGGCTTGTATCAGATTTTTCGCCGATGTTTGGAATTTGAGGGGCGAATTTGATAAGACAGCGAATTGCCTGTGGAGGTATCAGGGTGCGGAATATCTTTGCGGTTCCCACGCGTCACTTAGGACCGGCCCTTACGCTTTCGAGCGTAACGCTGCGAAACTGTTGCCCGTATCTAGAAGGGGTGGGGGGATCGTGAGTTTACGGAGAAAGCCAATGAATAGGATTTTGATCGTCTCGGCGTGTGCGCTTGCACTGTCGGTGTCGGCGGCAATGGCGAAGCAGAAGAAACACGAGGCGGCGAGGCAACCTGCCGCCACGGAAACATCACGCCCACAGAACCTCAACAATCCTTACGCGGGCGGAGGCCCGAGCGGCGCGAACCAGGCGACCAACAGCCCCAAGGCGAGCAACGAAATCGGCGGCGGGATGTAGTCCCTGACGCGCAGATTTTAGACCGCCGTTCGGGAACGCATCCGGGTCCGGTGTCTTAAGACAAGGAACCCCACACGGAGATGTCCCGATGGCAGAGAATGTCCCGCCGCAGCCGTTTATCTATGAAGGACTGGACCCCGCCGAAGACGAGGACCGGTTCGGGATCGGCAAGCTCTCGGCTGCCGTCAAATCGCTGAGCGCTGTTCTCGAGGGCGCAAAAAAACCCGGAATGCCGCTGAGCATCCTGAGCAACATCACGCGCGAAGCACCGCTCGGGACCTTGCTGGTGGTTTTCGTGCTCGGGATAGCCATCGGCCGGCGGCGCTGAATGGCTGCTGCTGATTCTCCCACCGTCAAGAATTGACCGAATCGTAACGAACGGCTGCTGTCCTAGGGGCGCGAGGAGAGCGTGAATGCTCAGGCAGTTTGAGAATGTTCGTTTCGTTCGAATGGCTGACGGCAAGACCTGGAAGCTCATTCGGGATTTGGGACTGGTGAAGGGCGGCAAGGGACTTCGTTGTCACGAGCCGATCCTGACCGTTCAATTGAGGCTGAAGCCGATCCGCATTCATATCCCGATGCTGGAGATTCTGTCGCTGTTTGCGGTCAGGCCAGCGCGGGCGGCTTAACGTACATTTGCAGCTCCGGCTAATCGTCTTTGGAAATGTCAGCAGGCTTTTTCGCCAAACCGATCGTACCGCCTTCGCCATGGACCAAGTCGCGGTCTTTGCCGTCATTCTCATCGGCGTCTTCGATGACGGCCTGCCGGGTTTCTCGTTCCTTATCCTTACGAGGCTGCTCACCTTCCAGATTTCGCGAACTCGGATCTTGAGCACGCTTCTTGTCCGCTGGTTGCTCCTGTGCCTTCTCGTCTAGCGTGATCCCATGTTCGCTTTTTGCCATGTTGCTCCTCCAAAATAAAAACACCGGGAACGGGTTAGATTGCGGCGCATACCGATGCGCTGCTGTCGCAGGCAGAAACCGGCAAAATGCCCGCGTCCATCATCTCCGTTTTGGCCGGTTGTGACCCGGTGCGCAGTTTAACGATCGGCTGCTGATTTTGTTTCGCGGAACAATCTCCCGCGCGGCCAATGTCTGCCGTAAAGCAAGTGGGTGTTGGGGCAATCAGGTTCACATCGTCGGGTTGGGAACGATCGTTGCGTGGCCAAGTTATCCGGCCTCAACCAACAGGAGATTCCAATGCGTGTTTTCCCAGCAATGTTAATCGCATGCTGCCTCGCTTCCCCAATGGCGATGGCTCAAGTTCCGGCAAATACGCCGTCCGCCGCCGCAGCGCCCATAACTGCTGCGGGTAAATGGAGGGCTTCGAAGGTTATCGGCGTGAACGTTTACAATGAAGCCAACGAGAAGGTCGGTGACATCAGCGAACTGATCATCGATTCAGCCGGACGCGTCGAAGGCGCCGTTCTCAGCGTGGGAGGCTTCTTGGGCATGGGCGAGCATTTGGTCGCGGTGCCGATGACCCAGTTAAAGTTCGCCAACGAAGCCGGCAAGACGACAACAGGCACGACCGCCTCAAATACCAAGGAATGGTATCCGGATCGCGCGGTGCTGAACACGACGAAGGATCAGCTCAAGTCGATGCCGCAATTCAAATACTAAGCGATTAAAAATCTGAGAACCCCGCTCCGGCGGGGTTTTTTATTTGCGGTAAGTCCTGATTATTTCCAGACCTCAACCCGATTGATCGATGCCATATGACCGATGAGGACGGAAAGCTGCTGACTACGAAAGGCGAACCTCTATTTCTAGCGCCGCTGAGATGCGAAAAATCGCTTTATTGAACTCGGCTAGCCGTCTTGGTTTCGATTTCGTCGCGTTCAAAGCGTAATCGGCAGAGCTCGACTACTTCTTTATCGCTTTGAGATGGATTTCCCATAATGGATTGGCAAACTCGTCGGTCACTTCCATTCGCCAATCGTTTCCGGGCTTAAGGGTGGCATCAAGATCCTTGATCATCTCGCCCGCAGCCACCGCCGCTTCTTTCCATGCGGCATGTCGGTCGGCGAGTTCCAGACCATCCAGGTCCTTAAAATTTTCGTCGTGATAAACATTGAAATGATATCGGGGCATTCGCGCACCTCGTTCGAAGGATATAAAGCGCGGTCCTCGAAAAAGTTTCGGTCGGTCGACTAAGCGCCTTTTGGCGGTTTCACCGCTGCCACCAGTTTTTTTATCTTCGGCGAGCTGAGGGGATCGGCGTCGCATTTCTTGCAGATATATTGTTTGCGCCGACCCTGGATGAGGAGGGTCATTGGCGCGCCGCACGTTGGGCATATCGATAGCTGAGCAGGGGTCCCCATCCTTAAAAACTAGCACCATGCCGGAACTTCTGTATGTGCAGTTTTGAACAGAGAGATCCCGCTTCGGATGATGAAGCAGACCCGCGCAGGCGGCCTGATAGCGACCGGCCCACAACCGGGAAAGCCGCGTCATGCTCCAAGCAGCGCGGACATCTCCTTCCAGTGATAGATGCGCACCTTCTCGGTCTGATGCCGCGCGGCCTTGGTCATGGCGTGCGCGATGTCGTCGCCGGTCAACCCGCGATACCGGTCGGCCGACCCCACCAGCAGAGGATTGAGCACGCCCCATGCCGCGATGATCAGCCGTTCTCTCGGACGATTTTCGTCGCGCTCGCCCAGGATCATCGACGGGCGGAAGATATGCGTGTGGTCGAAACCAAGCGCGAGAATATCGCGCTCCACCTCGCCCTTGGTCCGGACATAGGACATGCCGGATTTGGCGTTGGCTCCAACGGCCGTGACCACGAACACCGATCGCGCGCCATTTGCCTTGGCGAATTCAGCCGCCAGCACCGGATAATCATGATCGATTTTGTAGTACGCCGCGTCATCCGGCGTGTGCTTGCGCGTCGTGCCCAGCGCGATGAAAACATCGTCCGCCACAAGTTGCGGTTTAAGCGCGGGTAGGGAATCGAGATCGCCGATCAGCACCGTTAGCTTTGGGTGGGTGAGCGTCAGCGGCTTGCGCGCGACCGCAATCACCTGAGCGTAGTCGGGGCTGTCCAACAGGTCGCGCAGCAGATGCGAGCCGATGAAGCCGGTCGCGCCGAAGACAATCGCCTTTTTCATACAGGACTCGTCTCGCAGGTTTAGGGGATGTTCAGGGGAGGATAGTGGGTCTCGGCAAAGGGTCGAAAATCAATTGACGTTTAAAAGCACGTTACCGAGGCGTTCTAAAACGCCGGTCAACACTCCGCGCATCAACCGCCAACCATCAACATGAAATCGCTCTCACCGACAATGCGGATAAGCGACCCCTTGCTGATCATTTCTTCGCATTTACGGTGCTTTGAACTCTTTACCTGTCCTTTCGTCAGCCGGAGGTCTTGATCGCCAACTACCAAGATCGTGGTTTTTCTATTCACACCATCGGCAACGTTGGCCCCAGCTTCGGCGGCCTTGGCCGCTGCATCACCTCGAGGAATGCTGAGCGCGCCAGTGAACACAACAATTTCACCGAGCAGCGGGCCATCCCCGTCACCCTGCCTGGCGTGCTTTCCGGCATACGGCGGTCGATATTGTCGCCGAACGACGCTCCCGGCAAACGTCGTTTCATAGCCGATCTCATCGATCCAGCTATGAAGGGGTATCCCCGTATCGTTGATAGCGCGCATCACAATAAGACCAGCGCAACGCGCATCTTCCGCTGCGTCATGATGCTTAAATTGGATTTGAAAGAGCCGGGCCAGATTCGCCAAGCCGTAGCCACCGTCTTCTCTATGCCCCGCCCAACTTCGTCGAGCGACCTGTAAGCTGTCCAACCAAGTGCAGGGCAACCCGACAGTTGAATATTTCACCGCAGCACGCGCGAGCGCTGTTCGGTCGAATGGGCTGTGGTGCACGATCGCTGAATCTCGCAACGCTTCGCCTATTACCGGAAATACCTTAGCCATGGTCGGCCGGCCGCGGACATCTTCCGGCCGGATACCGTGGATTCCAATGTTAACCGGGTCAAAATCGTCTTCTGGGTCGACCAAAATGGTCAAAGACTTGAAAACTTGCCCCTGTTTGAAGTGCACGAGTCCAATCGAACAGATGCTTGCGAAATCAGCATTCGCCGTTTCAACATCGAGCGCGACGAAGTCCGTAACCTCAGCCATGCTAAGCTCCCGAGCTTATGGGGATGATTCCGCAACCTGAGGGCAGGAGCAAGAGAGTTGGCTTGCGCTGATTCCACGCAAGGACACTGAAAGAGTTGGCGATCCCAGCAGGATTCGAACCTGCAACCCACGGAGTAGAAATCCGTTACTCTATCCAGTTGAGCTATGGGACCGTCGGGGTCTTCATACCATCCTGATCGTGAAAAAACCGCCACTCCGGGGCGGAAATTTATGAACCAACCGGTAACCCGGCCCGACAAACCTGCGGGGTGGACCCAAGGGGTTATTGTGTATCCGCGTTGCCATCGGTGCCTCCCGACCTAAAGTCCAGATGCTGCCGGGTCAATGGTCCGGTGCGCCGTCTCGCGCCTGAACGCCGCGACCGTCGCCCGAAATCTTTTGATCCGCTACGGATACGACCATGAGTCCGTCACGATTCGCGCATTGCATACATTTCAAGGCGACTTTTGCTCACCGTCGCCGGCAGGGAGTTTTCATCATGATTGGTCTGGTTCGCGCCCTCTCGGTTTGCGCCGCGCTGGCGCTTGGCCTTGTCTCGGCCCATGCGGCCGATAAGGCGTTCAAGCGGGACGATCTGGCGGACTCCGCCATCCGGCTTGAGGCCCAGATCAAGACCGAATCCGGAATCATCAACAAGACGGCGGCAACGCTGAAGTCCGATACCGACGCCGCCTTCAAGCGCAGTGACCTGCGCGGCGCGCTGGTTCTGCTGGGACAGACGGCTGCCGTGGCACCCGAGGACAGCGGCAACTGGCTGCGGCTGGCGAAGACCATTTTCCAGATCCGCCCCTCCGAAAGTCGCGAGCGGACGTTCTTCTACGAGCGCGCGTCCACCGCCGCCTACATCGCCTATCAGCGCGCGTCGAACGCGGGCGAGGAGGCCGATGCGCTGGCGGTGCTGGGCAGTGCTCTTGCGGAGCGGAAGCTGTGGCGTCCGGCGCTCGATGCGCTGCGCCTGTCGCTGGACCAGAAAGAGGTCGCGGACGTGCGCGGCCAGTACGAAAAGCTGCGCGACGAGAAGGGTTTCCGGCTGCTTGATTACAGCGTGGATTCGGACTCAGCCTCGCCGCGCGCGTGCTTCCAGTTCTCCGAGGATTTGCCCAAGCGGGTGGACTTCAATCCCTTCGTGTCGCTGGCCGGCACGGACAGCCCGGCGCTGACCGCCGAAGAAAAGCAGTTGTGCGTCGAGGGGCTCAAACACGGCGAACGCTATGCCATCAACCTGCGCGCCGGCATGCCGTCTACGGTGAAGGAAACCCTGCCGAAGTCGGCGGAATTCAACATCTATGTCCGCGACCGCAAGCCGTTCGTGCGCTTTACGGGGCGCGCCTATGTGCTGCCGCGCACCGGCCAGCGCGGCATCCCGCTGGTCAGCGTCAACACGCCATCGGTGTCGGTGAACATCTTCCGCATCGGCGACCGCAACCTGATCAACTCGGTGCTGGGCAGCGACTTCCAGCGCAGCCTGTCGAGCTATGAACTGTCCGACCTCGGCAACGAGAAGGGCGTCAAAGTCTGGACCGGCGAGGTCGCAACCGCGCAAACACTGAACGCTGACGTGATCACCGCATTCCCGGTCGATCAGGCCGTGGGTGACATGCAGCCCGGCGTCTATGTGATGACCGCCGCCGCCAAGGGTCCGGGCTCGGCCTCCAGCGACGAGGATTCCGGCTCGCTCGCGACCCAGTGGTTCATCGTCTCGGACATGGGCCTGACCGCGTATTCCGGCAACGACGGCGTCCATGTGTTCGTCAATTCGCTGGCGACCACCGAACCCACATCCGGCGCGGAAGTCCGGCTGGTCTCCCGCAGCAACGAAGTGCTCGCCACCCGCAAGACCGACAGCGCAGGCCATGTGCTGTTCGAGGCGGGGCTGGCGCGCGGCGAGGGCGGGTTGTCTCCGGCGCTGCTGTCGGTGTCCGGTGACAAGGGCGACTACGCGTTCCTGAGCCTCAAATCCAATGCGTTCGATCTGTCCGATCGCGGCGTCTCAGGGCGCGCGGTGCCGGCGGGACCGGACGCGTTCGTCTATGCCGAGCGCGGTGTCTATCGCTCCGGCGAGACGGTCTACCTCACCGCACTGCTGCGCGACGGCAAGGGGAATGGCGTGACGGGTACGCCGCTGACGCTGGTGGTCGAGCGCCCGGATGGCGTCGAATTCCGCCGCTCCGTGGTGCCGGATCAGGGCGCGGGCGGCCGCAGTCTCACGCTGCCGCTGAACTCGGCGGTGCCGACCGGCACCTGGCGGGTCCGCGCGTTCACCGATCCCAAGGCTCCCTCGGTGGGCGAAACCACCTTCATGGTCGAGGATTATGTCGCCGACCGGATCGAATTCTCGTTGAATTCCAATGCGAAGCAAATCACGGCTGAACTTCCTGCAGAACTTGAGGTCGATGGCCGCTTCCTCTACGGCGCACCGGCGTCAGGTCTGGCGCTCGAAGGCGACCTGCTGATTGCACCGGCGGCAGATCGTCCGGGCTTCGCGGGCTACAAGTTCGGCGTCGCCGATGAGGAAACCGCGAGCAACGAGCGCACGCCGCTGGAAAACCTTCCCGAAGCCGACGCCAACGGCAAGGCGACCTTCAAGGTCAGTCTCGCCAAGCCGCCGTCCTCGACGCGTCCGCAGGAAGCGCAGATCTTCGTCCGCATGGTGGAAACCGGCGGCCGCGCCGTCGAGCGCAAGCTGACGATTCCGGTCGCACCCAATGAGGCGATGATCGGCGTCAAGCCGCTGTTCGCTGACAAGAACGTCGCCGAGGGTGACCCCGCAAACTTCGACGTGGTGTTTGCCGCACCCGACGGCAAATCGCTGGCGCGTAGCGGGCTGCGTTACGAACTGCTCAAGATGGAGTCGCGTTATCAGTGGTACCGGCAGGGCTCGTCATGGGACTACGAGCCGGTGAAATCCACCAAGCGCGTGGCCGACGGCGACGTGACCATTGCTGCCGACAAGCCCGCCCGCATCAAGGTGTCGCCGCAGCCGGGCCGTTATCGGCTCGATGTGAAATCGACCGAGCAGGATGGCCCGATCACGTCGGTGCAGTTCGATGTCGGCTGGTATTCCGACGGCAGCGCCGACACGCCGGACCTGCTGGAGACCTCCATCGACAAGCCGGAATACAAGTCCGGCGACACCATGGTTGTCTCGGTCAACGCGCGTACCGCCGGCAAGCTCACCATCAATGTGCTGGGCGACCGGCTGCTGACCACGCAGTCCACCGACATCAAGGAAGGCCAGAACAAGGTCAACATTGCCGTCGGCAAGGACTGGGGCACGGGTGCCTATGTGGTCGCCACGCTGCGCCGTCCGCTCGATGCCGCTGCCCAGCGGATGCCGGGCCGGGCCATCGGCCTGAAATGGTTCGGGATCGACAAGTCCGAGCGCACGCTCAAGGTCAGTCTGACGCCGCCTGCGCTGGTGCGTCCGGGCACAACGCTGAAACTGCCGGTGAAGATCGAAGGCCTTAGCCGTGGCGAGGACGCCAAGATCGTGGTCGCGGCCGTCGATGTCGGCATTCTCAATCTTACCAACTACAAGCCGCCTGCGCCGGATGATTACTATCTCGGCCAGCGCCGCATGACGTCTGAAATTCGCGACCTTTACGGGCAACTGATCGACGGCATGCAGGGCACGCGCGGCCAGATCCGTACCGGCGGTGACGGTGCTGCCGCTGAACTTCAAGGCAGCCCGCCGACGCAAAAGCCGCTCGCCCTGTATTCGGGCATCGTCACGGTCGGCGCGAATGGCATGGCGGAAGTCTCTTTCGAGATGCCGGAGTTCGCCGGCACCGCGCGGATCATGGCGGTGGCCTGGTCGGCCACGAAAGTGGGCCGCGCCAACACCGATGTCACGGTGCGCGATCCGGTGGTGCTGACCGCGACATTGCCGCGTTTTCTGTTGAGTGGCGATCGCGGCACCATGAACCTCGATCTCGACAACGTCGAAGGGGCTGCTGGCGACTACGTCATCAGCGTCAAGACCTCCGGCCCGGTAAAGCTCACCGGCAATCCGGCGACCACGATGCGGCTCGCTGCCAAGCAGCGCAGCACCGTCGCGCTCGCCATCGATGCGCCGGGCGGTGCGGGGAAGGCAGCCCTTGATGTGGACATCAAGGGACCGAACGGGCTGACGCTGGCGCGGCACTATGCTCTCGACGTCAAGGCCGCCACGCAGATTCTGGCGCGGCGTTCGGTGCGGACATTGGCGAAGGGCGAAAGCCTGACGCTGACGCGCGATATGTTCAGCGATCTGGTGGAGGGGACCGGCGGCGTTCAACTGTCGGTCGGCCTGTCCACCGCGCTCGATGCCGCGACCATCCTCAAGGCGCTGGATCGCTATCCGTTCGGATGTTCCGAACAGATCACCAGCCGCGCGATGCCGCTGCTATATGTCAACGATCTCGCGGCAGAAAACCATCTGGCGATGGACACCGCCGTCGATCAGCGCATCAAGGACGCCATCGACAAGCTGCTCGCGCGGCAAGGCTCGAACGGGTCGTTCGGGTTGTGGTCGGCGGGCGGTGACGATGCGTGGCTGGATTCCTATGTCACCGACTTCCTGACGCGTGCGCGCGAAAAGGGCTTTGCGGTGCCGGACGTGCTGTTCAAGACCGCGCTGGATCGTATCCGCAACTCGGTCGTCAACGCCGATGAGCCGGAGAAGGACGGCGGCCGCGATCTCGCCTACGGGCTCTATGTGCTGGCTAAAAATGGCACGGCACCCATCGGCGATCTGCGCTATCTCGCCGACACCAAGCTGAACAACATCGCCACGCCGATTGCGAAGGCACAACTTGCCGCAGCACTGGCGCTGGTCGGTGACCGTGCCCGCGCGGAACGGGTGTATGCGGCGGCGGTGAACAGCCTTGCTCCGAAGCCCGCGCTGGAGTTCGGCCGCAGCGATTACGGTTCGTCGCTGCGCGATGCGGCAGCGTTGGTGTCGCTGGCCAGCGAAGGCAGCGCGCCGCGCGCAACGCTCACGCTCGCAGTAGAGCGTGTCGAGGCCGCACGCGGTCTGACGCCCTACACGTCGACGCAGGAGAACGCGTGGCTGGTGCTGGCCTCGCGGGCGCTTGCGAAGGAAGCGAACAGCATGGCCATCTCGGTCAGCGGTGAACTCGTCAAGAGCGCGGTGTATCGCAACTATCGCAGCGCCGACATCGCCGCAAAGCCCGTCACCATCACCAACACCGGCGATGCGCCGGTGCAGGCGGTTGTCTCGGTGACGGGTGCGCCGGTCACACCGGAACCTGCAGCGTCGAACGGGTTCAAGATCGAGCGCAATTACTTCACGCTCGACGGCAAGCCCGCCGATCCGTCGAAGGCAAAGCAGAACGATCGCTTCGCCGTCGTGCTGAAAGTCACCGAGGAGAAGCCGACCTTCGGCCACATCATGGTTGTCGATTACCTCCCTGCAGGTCTGGAAATCGATAATCCGAAGCTGGTGTCGTCCGGTGACTCAGGTACGCTCGACTGGATCGAGGATGGCGAAGACCCGGAGAATACCGAGTTCCGCGACGACCGCTTCAGCGCCTCCATCGAACGTGAAGCCAAGGACCAGACTGTTTTCACGGTGGCCTACATCGCGCGCGCAGTCTCGCCCGGCAAATACGTGCTGCCGCAGGCTTACGTCGAGGATATGTACAATCCCTCGCGTTACGGACGCACCGGCACCGGAACAGTTGAGGTGACCAAGGCGAAATGAAGGGATGTATGAGATGACGCGAGGCCCGTGGTTCCTGCTGCTCTCTTTGGCGATCGCGCTTGCGATTACTCATGGATCGCTTTGGGCACGAGGCATAAGGCCGTCGAAAAGAGCGGGACTTTGGGACAGATTTAGCTGGGAGATTTTTCCGAAAGACGAGCAAACCAAAGAATACCTGCGAAAGCGCTTCCAAACGGCCATCTTGGTGCTCCCGACGACCGTTGCTGTCCTGTATTTGCTTTCCGAGATGTAAGCCGAATGAGCGACGATACGCCAGCCACACCACGCACGCCGTCATTGCGAGGAGCGAAGCGACGAAGCAATCCAGTTCTTTGGTTTGCCCATCGAGCTGGATTGCTTCGCTTCGCTCGCAATGACGGAGTAGGTAGCAAGTACCGCGCGCTTCGATGGCTTGCTGTCACCGCCGTTGCCACTCTTGCACTGTGTGTTATCGCGAGCGCCATCTGGATAGCGTCCCTCCCGGCGCTGCCATTCGCAGACGCGCACAAAATCTCCACCACGGTCGTGGATCGTAACGGCAAGCTGCTGCGTGCGTTTGCGATGGCCGATGGACGCTGGCGGTTGCCCGCGCAGGTCAAGGACGTCGATCCGGGTTATCTCAATCTGCTGCTGAACTATGAGGACCGGCGCTTCCGCTCTCATATCGGCGTCGATCCGCTGGCGATGGGACGTGCTGCGTTTCAACTCGTGACGCGCGGACACATCGTCTCTGGCGGTTCGACCATCACCATGCAGGTGGCACGGCTGATGGAGCCGCGTCAGGAGCGTTCGATCACGGCCAAGCTGCGCCAGATGGTACGCGCCGTGCAACTCGAACGAAAATTTACCAAGGATCAGATTCTGGATCTGTATCTGACGCTGGCGCCGTTCGGCGGCAATCTCGAAGGCGTGCGCGCGGCGTCCTTCGCCTATTTCGGCAAGGAGCCGAAGCGGCTGTCGCTCGCGGAGTCAGCGTTGCTGGTGGCGTTGCCGCAGTCGCCCGAAACGCGACGGCTTGATCGTCATCCCGACGCTGCGCATGCCGCGCGCGACCGCGTTCTGTCGCGCATGGTCGCGGATGGGCGCGTGTCCGCTGCCGATGCGGCTCAGGCCAAAAGCGAGCCGGTGCCGCGCTGGCGCAAGCCGATGCCATTGCTGGCGCCGCATTCGACCGACCAGTCGCTCGCGATCATGAAGGACGCGCCCGCGATTCAGCTCACGCTGGATTCCGGGATTCAGAAAACGCTGGAGCAGCTTGCGCGGGATCGTGCCATCGCACTCGGACCTGATGTCTCGATTGGAATTCTCGCGGTCGATAACGAGACCGGCGACGTGCTGGCGCATGTCGGGTCGTCGGATTATTTCGACAACAAGCGTGCAGGGCAGGTGGACATGACCCGCGCGGTACGCTCGCCGGGCTCGACGCTCAAGCCATTCATCTACGGTCTCGCCTTCGAGGACGGCTTCGTGCATCCCGAAAGCCTGATCGAGGACCGGCCGATCCGCTACGGCTCTTACGCGCCGGAAAATTTCGACATGACGTTTCAAGGCACCGTCACTGTGCGGAAAGCCTTGCAGATGTCGCTGAATGTGCCGGCCATCGCGCTGCTGGATCGCGTCGGCTCCAGCCGGCTCACCGCACGCATCAAACAGGCCGGCGCGAACCTGATCCTGCCCAAGGACGAAACGCCGGGTCTGGCGATGGGTCTCGGCGGCGTCGGCATTACGCTCAGCGATCTCACCCGGCTTTACGCGGGGTTGGCCCGGTCGGGCGACACCGTCGCCTTGCGGGAGATCGTGCGCCCGGACGACACGGACGAGCCTGAGACGCGGCGGCTGCTCGATCCATCCGCTGCATGGCTGATCGGCAATGTGCTGATGGGAACGCCACCGCCCGACAACGCCCCCCGCAACCGGCTCGCGTTTAAAACTGGCACCAGCTACGGCTACCGCGACGCCTGGTCGGTCGGCTTCGATGGACGAATGACCATCGGGGTCTGGGTCGGGCGTCCCGATGGTGCACCGGTTCCGGGTCTGACGGGACGCACGGCGGCGGCTCCGATCCTGTTCGATGCCTTTGCGCGCACCGGCAAACTGCCCATGGCGCTGGCGAAAGCGCCGAAGGGGACGCTGATGGCAAGCAACGCCAAATTGCCGTTGCCGCTGCGGCGTTTCAGGCCCGCAGGCGATTTCGTCCGGACCGGCGGCGAGCAAACCCTGCGCATCCAGTTCCCGCTGAACGGCTCGCGGATCGATGCCTTTGGCGGCGGCGAGGCAAGCCAGTCGGCGATGCCGGTGCGGGTCGCGGGCGGGGTGCTGCCCCTGACCATGATGGTTAATGGCGTGGCGGTCGGGCATATCGACAGCCGCCGCCGGAAACTGGTCGATCCGCCGGGTCCGGGCTTCGTCAGGCTGACTGTGATGGACGCGACGGGCGCGGCGGACACAGTCGTCGTGAGAATTCAGTAGGACCGGTCCAAGCTGTTGTCGGGCGGGTGGTTTCCGCGTATGCGGAACCGATGGCTGAGACCTACCCACGACCCAGATTTGGCGCGCCGCGCGACCCGGTTGAACAGAAAAACCCGGGCAGCGGCCTAGTGCGCGTGGTCGATTTCGCGACCGGCAGCCACGGCCGCGCGACCTTTTTGCTGGTGGTGGTCGGCCTGCTGTTTTTCCTGCCGGGCTTTTTCAACATCCCGCCGGTCGATCGCGACGAAGCGCGCTTTGCACAAGCCACCAAGCAGATGGTCGAAACCGGCGACTTCGTCGACATCCGTTTTCAGGACGAGGTTCGCTACAAGAAACCGGTCGGCATCTACTGGGCGCAGGCCGCCATTGTAGAGACCGCGTCCAAACTCGGTCTGCCGCGCGCGCAGGTCCGCATCTGGCTGTACCGTGTGCCGTCGCTGATCGGCGCCATCGGCGCGGTGCTGCTCACATACTGGACGGCGCTGGCCTTCGTGACGCGCCGGGGCGCGGTGATCGCCGGGCTGATCATGTGCAGTTCGATTTTGCTCGGCGTTGAAGCGCGTCTCGCCAAGACCGATGCCATGCTGCTGCTGACGAGCACGGCGGTGATGGGTGCGATGGCACGCGCCTATCTCACATGGCAACGCGGCGACGAACCGCGCGCATCGTGGAAACTCGCATTTATTTTCTGGACCGCAATAGCGGGCGGCATACTGCTGAAAGGCCCGCTGATCCTGATGTTCGTCGCGTTGACGGTCGTGCCGCTCGCGATCCTCGATCGTTCGGCGGCCTGGTTGTGGCGTCTGCGTCCGGTCTGGGGGCTGATGTGGATGCTGGTGCTGGTGCTGCCCTGGTTCATCCTGATCTTCCTCAAGGCAGGCGATACCTTCTTCGCCGATTCACTTGGCAGTGACATGCTGAACAAGGTCGCCAGTGCGCAGGAGTCGCACGGCGCGCCGCCGGGACTTTATTTCATTCTGTTCTGGGCGACGTTCTGGCCCGGTGCTGCGATGGCAGGCATGGCTGCTCCGGCGATCTGGCGTGCGCGCCGCGAACCCGGCGCGCAGTTCTTGCTGGCATGGCTTCTGCCGGCCTGGATCGTTTTCGAGCTCGTGATCACCAAGCTGCCGCACTATGTGCTGCCGCTGTATCCGGCCATTGCCATTCTGATCGTCGGCGCGCTCGAGCGCAAAGTGTTGTCGCGCACACCATGGGTCGTGCGCGGATCGGCGTGGTGGTTCGTGCTGCCGCTGATCATTTCGGTGGCGTCGATCATCGGCGCGATGGCTCTGCTGCGGCAGCCGGAGTTCCTGGCATGGCCGTTCGCCGCCGGCGCGCTGATCTTCGGGCTGTTTGCGTGGTGGATGTACGATGACCAGCACGCCGAGCGCTCGTTGCTGAACGCCATCGGCGCCGCGTGGTTTCTGGCGGTGTGCATTTACGGCGTTGTGGTGCCCTCGCTCACGCCGCTGTTTCCGAGCGTCCAGATCGCGCGGGCGCTGCGCAGCGTCGAATGCGTCGGGCCTGCCGCTGCCGCCGCCGGATTCCAGGAGCCGAGCCTTGTGTTCATGGTCGGCACATCGACGGTTCTGACCAACGGCTCGGGCGCTGCGGACTTCCTGTTGCAGGGAAGCTGCCGCTTCGCGCTGGTCGAATGGAAAGAGGAGCGGGCCTTCGCACAGCGCGCTGAAACCATCGGCTTGCGCTACAACGTCGCCACGCGCATCGACGGTTACAATTTCTCGCAAGGCCGCGCGATTTCGGTCGCTGTGTTCCGCTCCGAAGGGACCGAATAGGATGGCTGCCGACATCAGCGGCAGCCATCCGGCCAACTATGTCAGCCAGATTGGGCTTGTGGCGTGGCAGTCGGTGAGGCGTCTCGTGCGCGCGCCGTCGCATTCCCGCCGTGCCGAAGCGCGTCGCGCGCTGGCGCGGCGATGGCTGGGCCTCGGCGTGCTGACGGCGCTTGCCATTGGAATTTTGATGTTCGCTATCGACGTTGCGGCGATCAAACAGATGCCGCCGCGCGGAACCGCCAGCCTCTGGCCGTTGCGAATTTTCACCGATTTCGGGAAATCGACCTACGTGCTGTGGACACTGGCTGGCGGGTTGCTGATCGTCTTGCTGATCATGCCTCGGCTCAACGGCATATCGCGGCAAGTGCTGATCGCGTTCGGCACGCGAGTTCAATATGTGTTTTTCGCGGTGCTGTTTGCGGTGCTGACCAGCGAGGTGCTCAAGCACATCATCGGCAGGAGCCGGCCGTTTGTCGGCGGCGATGCCAATGCTTTCTATTACCAGCACTTCGCCGGCAATACCGCCTTCGAAAGCCTGCCGTCGGGTCACGCGACCACGGCTTTCGCGCTGGCTTTTGCGGTCGCTTCGGTCTGGCGCAAGGCGACGCTCATCATGTTCGTCTTTGCGGTGCTGATCTGTATCAGCCGTGTGATCCTGCTCGCGCATCACCCGAGCGATGTGGTCGCGGGGGCTTTGGCCGGCGTGATCGGCGCCATGCTGGTGCGCTACTGGTTCGCGGCCCGCCGCCTTGGTTTCAAGATCGGTCCCGGCGGCGCTATTGAGCCCCTCGCGGGGCCATCCTGGCCCGCCCTGAAAAGGGTTGCCCGCGAGGCGTTGGCACCATAAGAAGCGAGCGCGCCCGGCCCAGCCAATGGCTGTTTTGAGGGCATCCGGACCCCATTTAATATGAGCGATCAACCTACATCCGCCGCCACTTCGGCCCCCGACGTATCGATTGTGGTTCCGGTCCGCAACGAGCAGGATAATGTCGCGCCGCTGATCGCCGAGATTGCGGCAGCGCTCGATGGCCGCTGGGCTTATGAGATCATCTACATCAACGACGGATCGACCGATGCGACCGGCGAGCGGCTCGCCGCCGAGATGCGCGCGCGTGGCAATGTGCGCCAGATTCGCCACGCTGCATCCGGCGGTCAATCGGCGGCGGTGCGAACCGGCATTCGCGCGGCGCGGGGCAAAATCGTCGCAACGCTCGACGGCGACGGACAGAACAATCCGGCATTTTTGCCGAACCTGATCGAAGCCGTTGAAAAGGGCGGTGACAAGGTCGGCCTCGCGGCCGGTCAACGTGTCGGCCGCCAGGATACCGGGTTCAAGAAATTTCAGTCGCGTGCCGCCAACGGCGTACGCAATGCGATCCTGCATGACGGCACGCGCGACACCGGCTGCGGATTGAAGGCATTTCGCCGCGATGTGTTCCTTGCTTTGCCATATTTCGATGGTCTGCATCGCTTCCTGCCGGCGCTGGTGCGGCGTGAGGGATTCGACATTGTCTATGTCGATGTCATCGATCGCCCGCGCCACTCAGGCGTTTCGAACTACGGCTTCTTCGACCGGCTGTGGATCGGGATCATGGATCTGGCCGGTGTGTGGTGGCTGATCCGCCGCAAAAAATCGACGCCGGTCGCGACGGAGGTGACCTGATGCTGATTCAGTTCGGCCAGGATCTTGGCGATTATCTGTATGATGTGTTCGTCGCGAAGTTCGACTTCTGGCTCGCGTTCGGCCTCGTCGCGCAATTGCTGTTCACCGCGCGCTTTCTGGTGCAGTGGATTTCGAGCGAACGCGCAGGCCAGAGCGTGGTGCCGATGGCGTTCTGGTTTTTCTCGATGGGCGGCGGTGCGATGACGCTGGTCTACGGCATCGCCAAGCGCGAGCCGGTGATCATTCTCGGGCAGGGGCTGGCGACACTGATCTACGTCCGCAACATCATGCTGATCCTGAAAAACCGCGGCTCAGGGTCGAAGGTCGAGAAGCAGTAGCTTACTTCGCCGCATTAAGCGCATCGAACCCGCGCGCCAGATCAGCTTTCAGGTCGTCGAGATCTTCAAGACCGATGTGGAATCGCAGCGTCGGGCCGCCGGGATTCCATGTCGTTGCCGTGCGATATGACGCGCAATCGAACGGGATCACGAGGCTTTCAAAGCCGCCCCACGAATAGCCCATGCCGAACAGCGTCACCGTGTCGAGAAATGCATCGACCGCCTGCTTGGATGCGGGTTTCAACACGATGCTGAACAAGCCTGTCGCGCCGGTGAAGTCGCGTTTCCAGATCGCGTGCCCCGGATCGCTTTCGAGTGCGGGGTGAATCACCCGCTGCACTTCGGGACGCGCGGCGAACCAGTGCGCCATGTCCAAACCTGACTGCTGGTGATGGGCGAGGCGCACAGCCAGCGTCCGCAATCCGCGCAACGCGAGAAACACATCGTCTGGACCGGCACACACACCGAGCAGCCGGATCGCTTCGGTGATCAGGGGCCACGCCTTGGCGTTGGCAGATATGGTTCCGAACATGATGTCGGAATGGCCGCCGATATATTTCGTTCCGGCCTGAATGCTGATGTCGACGCCCTGATCGAGCGAGCGGTGAAACAGCGGCGTTGCCCAGGTGTTGTCATCGACCACCAGCGCGCCCTTGGCATGGGCGACGGCGGCGATCGCCGGAATATCCGGCATCTCGAACGACTGTGATCCGGGTGCCTCGACGAGAACGGCCCGTGTGTTCGGCTTGAACAGCTTTTCGACACCGGCTCCGATCAGCGGATCGAAATAGGTGGTCTCGATGCCGTAGCGCTTGAGCAGGGTGTCACAAAAGTTACGCGTGGGACGATAGGCGCTGTCGATAACGAGCACGTGATCGCCGGCCTTGAGAATCGCCAGCAACGCTGTGGAAATCGCCGCCACGCCGGAGGGTGCCAATCCCACCCCGGCACAGTTCGGTCCTTCAAGGGCCATCAGTGCCTCTTGAAGCGCCTTGGTGGTCGGCGTTCCGTGGCGGCCGTACTGAAACTCTCCGCGATGCGCGTGAAGATCTTCGGCGGTCGGATAAAGCACCGTCGAGCCGCGCACGATTGGCGGATTGATAAACCCCTTTTGCGCAAGGGTGTCGCGGCCGGATGTGACCAGTTCGGTCTGCGGGCCGAGCGGTCGATCGTGCTTTTTGGAGGTCATGTGATGTTCACTTGTGGACGACATCTTGCCGCAGCATCGCTCGGCAGGGAGCAATGCGCCGCTTATGGGTGGTGCTATCCTCAGTAAGCTGACCGCGATGGCCGACGTCAACCCCTTGACCCGTCGCGCTCGGCGTTCTGTTATACACACCAGATATTTAGCCGGGTTCAGTACACATCAGAAGGATCGTTTGGCCTCGCGCGACGTTGTCTGTCGCCAGCGCTGAATGGTTGGGAAAGGTTTTTCTATGAAACGGGTCTCGCTCGCTCTTATTCCGGTTCTCGCGGCATTCGCCGTTCAGTCTGTGGCCGCTCAGGCGCAGGACAAGCCCAAGGACCGTGGAACGCTTCAGAGCGTGAAAGACCGCGGCACTCTGTCTTGCGGCGTCAGCCAGGGATTGCCCGGTTTCTCGGCACCCGATGACAAGGGCAACTGGACCGGACTCGATGTCGATGTCTGCCGCGCTCTGGCGGCGGCGATTTTCAACGATCCGACCAAGGTGAAGTTCGTGCCGCTGTCGGCGAAGGACCGCTTCACCGCGCTTCAGTCGGGCGAGATCGATGTGCTGTCGCGCAATTCGACATGGACGCTGTCGCGCGACACCTCGCTCGGCCTCAACTACACCGGCATTTCCTATTACGACGGGCAGGGCTTTCTGGTCCGCAAGTCGCTCAAGGTCAATTCCGCGCTGGAACTGAACAGCGCGTCGATCTGCGTGCAGACCGGCACCACCAACGAGCAGAACGTCTCGGACTACTTCAAGGGCAACAACATGAAGTATGAGCTGATTGCGTTCGGCACCGCCGACGAGACGGTGAAGGCCTATGAGTCGGGCCGTTGCGACGTGTTCACGTCCGACGTTTCGCAGCTTTACGCCGAGCGTCTCAAGCTCGCCGCGCCGACCGATCACGCGGTCCTGCCGGAAGTCATTTCCAAGGAGCCGCTCGGCCCCGTGGTGCGTCATGGCGACGACCAGTGGTTCGACATCGTCAAGTGGACGTTGTTCGCGATGATCAATGCCGAGGAATACGCCGTCACGCAAAAGAACGTCGATGAAATGGCGAAGTCTGCCAAGCCGGAACTGAAGCGGATGTTCGGCACCGACGGCGCCCTCGGCGAGCAACTCGGCCTGACCAAGGATTGGGTTGTCCGTATCATCAAGGCGACCGGCAATTACGGCGAATCCTTCGATCGCAATGTGGGCGCGGGCTCCAAGCTCGGTATCGCGCGGGGATTGAACAAGCTCTGGAATCAGGGCGGGCTGCAATACGCACCACCCATTCGCTAACCGCTGCCGGACGCCGCGATGGCGCAAGACTCCCGTGAACTGCCCCGCAAGCCTCCATTGCAACTGATTGCCCGGCTTCGCCGCGCACTGGGCGGGCAGGCGGGGTGGGGCGGCGTGGTCGTCCAGATCCTGTTCGTTGCTGCGGTCGTCTGGGTCGGTTATGAGATCGTCGAGAACGCCCGCGAGAATCTGCAGGCGCAGCGGATTGCCACCGGCTTCGGCTTCATGTCGAACACCGCGAGTTTCGCGGTCAGTCAGGCGCTGATCCCGTTCAGCGAGAGCGACACTTATTCTCGCGTGTTTGTGGTCGGCCTGCTGAATACGCTGCTGGTGTCGGTTGTCGGCATCGTCATCGCAACGATCATCGGCGTTCTTGTCGCATTGGGGCGTTTGTCGCCGAACTGGCTGCTGGCGCGGATTTCCGGCGGCTATGTCGAACTGATCCGCAACCTGCCGCTGCTGTTCCAGATTCTGTTCTGGTATCTGGCGGTGCTGGCGACGCTACCGAGTCCGCGTCAAAGCATTTCACTGTTCGGAAGCGTGTTTCTCAGCAATCGCGGTCTGATCGTTCCCAATCCGGTTCCGCTGCAACCGTTCGGCGTTTTCGCGCTGGCGATTGGCGTCGGTGTGGTCGCGTCGCTGGCGATGCGGTTCTATGCCCGCCGCAGGCTTTTCATCGCGGGTGAGAAGATCACGATCTGGCCGTTTGTGCTGGCCATGCTGATCGGATTGCCTGCGACGGCCATCGCGATGTTCGGCGCACCGGTGACGTTCGATATGCCGCAGCTCAAAGGCTTCAACTTCGCCGGTGGCGCAAAGGTCTTGCCGGAATTCGCCGCACTGACGATTGCGCTGTCGACCTATACCGCAGCGTTCATCGCCGAAATCGTCCGCGCCGGTCTGCAATCGGTTCCAAGAGGACAGATGGAAGCGGGCGCGTCGCTCGGCCTGTCGCGCGGTCAAACGCTGCGGCTTGTTATTATTCCGCAGGCGATGCGCGTGATCCTGCCGCCGCTGACCAATCAGTATTTGAATCTCACCAAGAACTCGTCGCTCGCGGTCGCCATCGGTTATCCGGATCTGTTCTCGGTGTTCGCCGGAACCGCGTTGAGCCAGACCGGGCAGGCGGTGGAAATCATCGCGCTGACCATGGGTGTCTATCTTTTGATCTCGCTGGTGACGAGCGCGATCATGAGTTTCTACGGCTGGCGTCTGAACCGGAGCCTTGCCGCATGACCGAGCAGGCTTTCGTCCGGCAGAACATCACCGAGCCGCGCCGCGCTCCGGTTAGGACCACAGGCGTGGTCGGATTCGCCCGTGAACGGCTGTTCAATTCGCCGGTCAACATCGCCATCACCATCATCGGCGCGGTGTTGCTGTGGCTGATTCTTGTGCCGGTCGTGAAGTTCATGCTGATCGATGCGGTGTGGACCGGCAGCGACCGCAACGCCTGCCTTGAAGCCAATGTCGGCCATGTGGTCGGCGCGTGCTGGCCGTTCGTGCAGGCCAAGTTCGCGCAGTTCATTTATGGGTTTTACCCGGACGGCGAGCGCTGGCGAGTCAATCTCACATTTGCACTCGGCGCGCTGCTGCTGCTACCGCTGCTGATCCCGCGCGCGCCGGCGAAAGCGCTCAACTCGGGTCTGTTCTTCGCAGCCTATCCCGTGGTCGGTTTCTTTCTTTTGCGCGGCGGCGGGCTGAAAGGTTTTGCCATTCACTGGCTGACCGATCTCGGCACCGGACTGGCTTCCAGTTTCAAGGACGCAGGTGCCCAACTGGCGGCGACAGCCATCACGGGAGTCCTGGGGCAAGGTCTTTCGTTCGTCGGCAGGCTGGTCGGATGGATCGGCGATGGCCTGGCGATCCTGATGTGGCCGATTGTCTGGCTGCGTGATTACACCGAAATGTTCCATTCGCCGCTGTGGGCCGATTTCATTGCCACCGCGATCGTTGTCTCGCTGGCAATGTTTCTTTTGACCGGAGGTATCCGCAACGGCTGGCGCGCACTCTTTGGCAGCATCGCGATCTTCGCCGGTATTGCGCTCGTCATTGCGGTGATGGGTCTTCATCAGGGCGGCTTGCCGCTGGTCGATACAAGGTCGTGGGGCGGTCTGCTTGTGACGCTTGTGGTCTCGGTCACCGGCATTGTCGCGTCGATGCCGGTCGGGATTGCGCTGGCGCTCGGACGCCGTTCGACAATTCCGCTGATCCGCGCGTTTTCGGTCGCCTTCATCGAATTCTGGCGCGGCGTTCCGTTGATTACGGTGCTGTTTTTCGCGACCTATATGCTGCCGCTGTTCCTGCCCGGCAATTTCACCGTCGATGGACTGGTCCGCGTGCTGATCGGCATTGCGCTGTTCGCGGGCGCCTACAATGCCGAGGTCATTCGCGGCGGCTTGCAGGCCGTTCCGCGCGGACAGCCGGAGGCCGCCAGCGCGCTCGGGTTGTCGTACTGGAAGACCACCGGACTGATCGTGATGCCGCAAGCGCTGCGGCACGTCATCCCCGGTCTCGTCAACAGCTTCATCGCGCTGTTCAAGGACACCACGCTGGTGCTGATCGTGGCGATCTTCGATCTGCTTGGACAGTTGCGTGCAGCCTTCGCAGATCCGAACTGGGCGACGCCGACGACGCTGTTCACCGGCTTCGCTTTCACCGGCATGATCTACTTCGTGTTCTGCTTCGGAATGTCGCGCTACTCGCTGTTCGTCGAGCGGCGGCTGAATGCCCACAAGAATGTCTGAGACAAAATCATGAGCGCAGATCCCATCGTCGGCATTTCCGGCCTCAACAAGTGGTTCGGCGATTTCCATGTGCTGCGCGACGTCGATATGACTGTCGGGCGCGGCGAGCGCATCGTGATTTGCGGGCCGTCCGGCTCCGGCAAATCGACGCTGATCCGCTGCATCAACGCGCTTGAGGAATTTCAGGAAGGCCGCATCGTCGTCGACGGGATCGAGTTGGGGCCGAACCTGCGTCGCGTCGATGACGTGCGCCGCGAGGTCGGGATGGTCTTCCAGAGCTTCAATCTGTTTCCGCATCTGACGGTGCTGGAGAACTGCACGCTGGCGCCGATCTGGGTGCGCAACATCCCGAAGAAGGACGCCGAAGCCGCCGCGATGAAATATCTCGAGCGGGTGAAGATTCCCGACAAGGCCGACAAATATCCGGGCCAAATATCAGGCGGTCAGCAGCAGCGCGTGGCGATTGCCCGTGCGCTGACGATGAATCCGAAAGTGATGCTGTTCGACGAGCCGACCTCGGCGCTCGATCCCGAGATGGTCAAGGAGGTGCTCGACACCATGGTCGATCTCGCGAAAGAGGGCATGACCATGCTGGTGGTCACGCACGAAATGGGTTTCGCCCGCGAGGTCGCCGACCGCGTGGTGTTCATGGATGCCGGACAGATCGTGGAAGCGAACACGCCGGACAGGTTCTTCTCGAACCCGCAGCACGCGCGGACGAAGTTGTTTCTCAGTCAGATTTTGCGGTGATCGACCCAAGCACGTCATTCCGGGACGCGTTCTTCACGCGGACCCGGAATCTCGAAGAGTTCATCGGAAACAATTTCTGGATTCCGGGCTCGCTCGCAAACGCTCGCGCCCCGGAATGACATTGGTTTGAGATTACTCAGTTCGTCATGGCCGGGCTTGACCCGGCCATCCATCTTCTAAAATGATTCCTCCGGAGAGAGATGGATACGCGGGTCAAGCCCGCGTATGACGCTCTCGTGTTTGGATACATCCCGGATTGTTTTCAACGACAGTCCGCTCACACCTTCTCGAACGGCGGCTTGATCGTGCTCTTACGCTCCAGCCACGCCGGCACCGGCAGGTTCTTCGAGCGCAGAAACTCCGGGTTGAACAGCTTGGACTGATAGCGCGTGCCGTAGTCGCACAGGATGGTCACGATGGTGTGGCCGGGGCCGAGATCTTTCGCCAGACGGATCGCCCCCGCGATATTGACGCCGGAAGAGCCGCCGACGCAAATGCCTTCGTGTTCGAGAAGGTCGAACACGATCGGCACGGATTCCGAATCTTCAATCAGGTACGCCTTGTCGACCTTAATGCCCTCGATAATCGGCGTGAGGCGGCCGAGGCCGATGCCCTCGGTGACCGAGCCGCCTTCGGTAGCTTTCATCTCGCCGTGATCGAAATAGTTGTACATCGCGGCGCCGCGCGGATCGGCGACACCGATCATGATGTCCTTCTTTTTCTCGCGCAGGAACGTCGCCGTGCCTGCCAGCGTGCCGCCGCTGCCGATGGAGCAGATGAAGCCATCGACCTTGCCGTCGGTCTGGTCCCAGATTTCCGGACCGGTCGAGACGTAGTGGGCTTTGCGGTTGTCGAGGTTGTTCCACTGGTCGGCGAACAGCACGCCGTTCTTTTCCGTCTTGCGCAACTGGTCCGCGAGACGGCGGCCGACATGCTGGTAATTGTCCGGATTGCTGAACGGCAGCGCGGGCACTTCGACCAGTTCGGCGCCGAGCAGACGCAGCACGTCCTTCTTTTCCTGGCTCTGGGTTTCCGGGATCACGATGATGGTGCGGTAGCCGCGCGCAGCGGCAACAAGCGCAAGGCCGATTCCGGTGTTGCCTGCGGTGCTCTCGACGACCAGACCGCCGGGCTTCAGTTCGCCGCGCTTCTCGGCTTCGAGGATCATCTGCTTGCCGGCGCGGTCTTTCACCGACTGGCCCGGATTCATGAACTCGGCCTTGCCGAGGATGGTGCATCCGGTCGAATCGGAGGCGTGCTTCAGCTTGATGAGCGGCGTGTTGCCGATGGCGTCGATGACGTCTTGACGAATATGCATGAGATGAAAGGACCCGGGACCGTTTTTGTCAGGAGACAAATGAGGGGTGACAGCCTCTCAACCTAAAGGCCGCCCGCCATTCCGACAAGGGCGGCCCATGCAGGAGAACTATGTCCTGTCTCAGCCCGCTTTCGCGAACACGACCTGACGTACATCGATGTTCCCGGAGAGAAATCCAGCCTCGCAGTAGGCGAGGTAGTATTCCCACAGCCGCCGGAAGCGCTCGTCGAAACCCAGAGGCATCAGGTTCGGCCACGCCGCGCGGAAGTTGTCGCGCCATGTCGCAAGCGTCTTGGCATAATCTTCCCCGAAGATACGCTCGCGGACCACAGGCACGCCGAATTTCTCGCCGAGCGACTTCAGCACCTGCGGCGAGGGCAGCATTCCGCCCGGAAAAACGTAACGCTGGATGAAGTCGACCTCGCGGCGGTAGGCGTGGAAGAACTTGTCCTGAATGGTGATCGTCTGGATACCGGCGAAACCACCCGGCGCGAGGCGATCACGCAGCTGGGTGAAATACTGCGGCCAGAATTCCTCGCCGACGGCCTCGATCATTTCGATGGAGGCGATCCGGTCATATTGCCCGCGCTCGTCGCGGTAGTCCTGAAACCGGATCTCGACCTTGTCGTTCAAGCCCGCTGCCTGAATTCGTTTCTGCGCGAAGTCGCGCTGCTCGGTGCTGATGGTCAGCCCGACAACCTTGGCGTCGTAATTCTTGCCGACATATTCGGCGAAGCCGCCCCAGCCGCAGCCGATCTCAAGCACCTTCTGTCCGGGTTGCAGGTTGATCGCCTCGGCAAGGCGCTTGTACTTGTTGTGCTGTGCTGCGGTGAGGTCGTTGGTGCCGTCTTCATACAGCGCCGACGAATAGGTCATGCTCGGATCGAGCCACGCCGAGTAGAACGAATTGCCGATATCGTAATGCGCGTAGATGTTGCGGCGGGCCTGACGCTTGGTATTGCGGTTGAACCAGTGCCGGACCAGCTGCACGAACCGCGCGATCGGGTTGTTGCCGAGCATCGCTTGGATCAGGTCGTGGTTGACGCAAAAAATGTAGAGAAACTGGGTCAGGTTCGGCGTGTCCCATTCCCGGCGCAGATAGGCTTCGGCGATGCCGATGTCGCCTCCGCGCGCAAGCCGCCACGCAAAGCCGTAATTGTGGATGGTCATCTGAGCGGCCGGACCCGGCTCTAGCCCGCCGCAGCGCACGGTTCGGCCGTCAGGCAGGGTCACGTCGAGGGTGCCGCGGCGGAGTTTCGAGGCGAAATCGAAGGCAAACCGCACCAGTCGCGGCACGTCCGGCAGAACCGCCTCGACATTGTCGGGGGTGATAATGATCAGGTCAGACATCGCGCAATTCCATCAGTGTGATGTGGCTCTGCGTCCAAATCTTCTGCTCGCGTGTGCCGGCCGTTGGTCCGCCGAACTGTCCTTCTCTGTTGGCCTTGCCACAATTCTTGCGCCCTTTCCCCAAAGACGCAAGGCCTCCCAATGTATCGCCGCCATGATTTTGAATGTCACCAGCGGCAGTGCAAAAAAAGTCCGCGCCAGCGCCGCCGATGTCAGCCGCTGGCGCCTGCCGTTGAATGTCGCCGCCAGAATAGGGCCTTCGGAATCGGATTCCAGAATACGCAATTTCACGCAAGCGCCCGGCGGCGTGACCCGGAAATGATAGCGCATCGCCATGTCGAGGAAGGGCGAGACGTAAAACAGCTTGTCCTGCTCCTGCCGGACGCCGGCTCCACTAAGCTCGCCGGGAGCAACGGGCAGCGCGTAGGAGTGGATGTCGCCGAAGGTATTGCGGACCTCGTAGATCAGCATGGCCAGCGTGCCGTCGGCGCGGGTGCAGAAGTAGACCGACAACGGATTGAAGGTGTAGCCAAACAGGCGCGGGTAACACAGCAACTGGACCTTGCCGCCGGTCAGGTCGATGCCATGCTTGGCTGCGGTCCGCTGAACGTAGGCGCGCAGCGACGAGCCGTCGCGTTCGCCGTGATCGGATTCATGGAAGCTGTAGAGGGCGGCGCGGTTGACGCCGAACAGGCGCGACTGCTTGTCGGCTGCGTCCAGCCGGTCGAGGTCGATCAGCAGACTCATGACCTTGTAGCTGAACCGATGGCCTTTCGGCTTCAGCCGGGCATGCATGACGTCGCCGAGATACAGCGCCGCTGCCTCGTCCATCGTCTGCGCACTGGCCATCTTGTCCGGCAAGGTGATTACTCCGCTGCCTGTGCGAGTTCTTGCGGAGGCTCGCGCCACGGGACCGTTGCCCCGAGGGCTTCGGCCACCGCAAGACCCGAGCGCAATCCGTCTTCGTGGAACCCGTAGCCGGTCCATGCGCCGCAGAACCAGGTGTGACGCTTGCCCTGAATCTCCGTCAGCCGCTTCTGCGCCGCGAAGGCCGCCGTATCGTATTGCGGATGATCGCACAGGAAACGGTTGAATGTCAGCGCCGGATCGGGAGCGACCGGCGGGTTCAGGCTGACGAACAGGGGCCGGTCGTTGTCCAGTCCCTGAAGCGGGTTCATCCAGTAGGTGACGGCGACATCGTTCACCGGCGCACCTTCGCGTTTCCAGCGCAGGAAGTTCCACGATGCCCAGGCGTTCTTGCGCTTCGGCATCAGCCGAGGATCGCGGTGCAGATAGACCGTGTTGGGTGCATAGCGGATGTCGCCGAGCACGCTGCGTTCTTGTTCATCGGCGTCGGAGAGCATCCCGAGTGCCTGATCGCTATGCGACGCAATCACGACATGGTCGTAGGTGTCGGTGTGCCCGAGGCTGTCTTTCACCACGACGCCATGCGCGGTGCGCTCGATGGACGTCACCGCGCAACCGAGGCGAATGCGATCGCGGAACGACGCCGTGAGCCTGTCGACATAGATCTGGCTGCCGCCCCTGATCGAACGCCATTTCGGACGGTCGTACTGCAGCAGGCGATGATTGTTGAAAAACGCGACGAAGTTTTCCGCCGGGAAATCCAGAATGCGATCGGCCGGTGCCGACCAGATCGCGGCGCCCATTGGGGCGAGATAATCCGACAGCAGGCGCGGCGCGAAACCGCGCAGCTTGAAGTAGGCGCCGAGCGACAGACCTTTCAGCGTGCCGTCAGCCTGATCCTTCACGCTGGTCTCGTTGAAGGAGAGAATATCGCGCAGCATCCAGAGATAGGACGGGGAGAGCAGGTTGCTGGGTTGCGCGAACAGGCCTTTGGCCGTCTCCGCCCATGTATCGCCGCCGCCCTTCCACTCGAAGCGGCCCGCGTCGGCGGTGACCGCGAAGCTCATGCAGCTTTCGACCGTCTCGACGCCGAGGTGCCCCAGCATCGCGGTGAAGCCGGGGTAATTCAGTTCGTTGTAGACGATGAATCCGGTGTCCACGGCGACCGGCGTTCCGTCATAATCGACCGTGACCGTATGACTGTGACCGCCGGGGCGAAGCTCGCGCTCATAGACCGTCACCGGGTATCGCTGCGACAAGGCCCATGCAGCGGCATTGCCGGCAATTCCCGTTCCAATAATCGCGACTCGCATTCCGTCCCCCGTTATCAACCAGCCTGAGAGATACGGGAGTGTGCTGTCGAGGTTTCATGTCGCGATGCGTGTGGACAACAACGCCGGTTCCGCCTGACGGGAGGGACGAATCGGAGATGAAATGTTGGTAAGGCTGGCCGCCTCGCGAGCCATACAAATGCAAAAAACCCCCAATTTACGGGCTTAAGTCGAATTCCGGAGGTGACACCGAAGTAACACAGGTTGCGCTTGTCTTGCGGGGCGCGATGGAACATCCCTGTGCGCGGCCAGAACGGCCCTGTAGGATGAGATTCTGGCTGGTTCTGGAGAGTATTACCCCCGGTGTCGAAGCTGCCTCTAAATCTGAGACGCGCTGCGTTTCCGAGACCTGCGCTCGCGCTCTGCGCGGCGCTGGCTATGGCGGCAACATCGAGCGGCTGTATCCTCAAGGCTGACTTGCCGGACCCGGCACTCGACGTTCCGGCTGCCTACAAGTCTGCGACAAGCGCCGCCGACACGCTGCCTCCGGCGCTGGACTGGTGGCGCGGCTTCCGCTCACAGGAACTGACCGTCCTGATGGAAGAAGCCCAGACCGTCAATCTGGATATCGCCGCAGCCGTCGCCCGTATCCGGCAGGCGGACGCATTGGCCCAGACGGCCGGCGCGGCACTGCTGCCGAGTGTCACCGGCGGCTTCTCCGGATCGCGGTCTCGGTCGTCGAGCACGACCGGCACGATCACCAGCGCGACCCCGCTCACCGGACGCGGCGAAGTCACCAATCACACTGCCTCGCTGAACGCGAGCTACGAAATCGATTTCTGGGGCAAGAACCGTGACGCACTGCTGGCAGCGGAAGAAACCGCCAATGCCAACCGTTTCGATCGCGACGTTGTCGCGCTGACGACACTCGCCAGTGTCGCCAATGCCTATTTCAACGTGGTGGCCGCGCAGGATCGCATCAATACCGCCGCGCGCAACATCGCCAGCGCACAGCGGATTTACGATGCGATCAAGGCACGGGTCGATGCCGGCACCGGTTCCGACCTCGATCTGGCACAGCAGGAAAGCCTTCTCGCCAACCAGAAGGCAGCGGTGCCGCCGCTGCGGCAGGCGCTGGTGCAGAATGCCAACATCCTTGCGACGCTGGTGGCACGCCCGCCGGAACGGGTGCGGCTGACCGGCGGATCGCTGGGCGCGATTGCCATTCCGCGCGTGACGCCGGGCATCCCGTCGGACCTGTTGACGCAGCGGCCTGACATCCGGCGTCAGGAAAACCAGTTGGCCTCGGCGACCGCAAATGTCGGCAGCGCGCGGGCGCAGTTCTTTCCGAGCATCCAGTTGACCGGACAGGGCGGGTATCAGAGCGCCCAGCTGGCGATGCTGTTCACCCCTCAGTCGGCGTTCTTTAACGTCGCGGCCGGACTGACCCAGCCGATTTTCGACGCCGGGCGCATTCAGGCCAACTTCGACCTTCAGAAAGCTGTGCAGGACGAGTTGCTGCAAACCTATCGCAAGACGGTTATCTCGGCCTTCGCCGACGTGGACACCGCGCTCTCGACCCTCAAGCAGGCGAACGAGCGGCTGCGGCTCCAGCGCATCGTGGTGTCCGCCTCCCGGCGGGCGTTCGAACTGTCCGAACGGCAGCTTCGCGCCGGCACAGCCGACATCGTGACTGTGCTAAACACGCAATTGACGCTATTTCAGGCTGAAGATTCGCTGGCGCAATTCCAGCTCGCGCGGCTGCTCGCGGTCGTCAGTCTCTATCAGGCATTGGGCGGCGGTTGGTCGCCGAAGACGGAAGGTCCGGCGAATGCTCTTTAAGCCCGATCTGAATGAGAAGGCCAAGGCGGCCAGCGAGGGCGTGGCCCGCGTCGCATCCGGCGCGCGGCGGCGAACCGTCTCGATCGCGGTCTGGTTGCTCATTATCGGTGGCCTCGGCTATCTCGGCTGGAGTTATTTCAAGAAAACCGAAACGGCGACCCGTACACGGCCGGACATCGCGGTTCCCGTGCTCGCCGCCACGCCTCATATCGAGGACGTGCCGGTCTATCTCGACGGCGTCGGCACCGTGCGCGCGCTGAACAACGTGACTGTGCGTGCGCAGGTCAGCGGCAAACTGTTGTCGGTTAAGTTCAAGGAAGGTCAGGACGTCAAGGCGGGCGACGTGCTCGCGGAAATCGATCCGGCGATCTATCAGGCCCAGTTCGATCAGGCTGTCGCGAAGAAGGCACAGGACGAAGCGACGCTGTCCAACGCGCGTACCGACCTGATCCGTTACCAGCAACTGGCAACGGCGAAGGCCGGCTCCGCGCAACAGGCGGATACGCAGAAAGCGCTGGTCGCGCAGCTCGAAGCACTGGTGAAATCGGATCAGGCGGCCATCGACAACGCACAGGCCACACTCAGCTACACCAAAGTTGTCGCACCGCTCACCGGCCGTGCCGGATTGCGTCAGGTCGATCAGGGCAACATCGTTCAGCCATCGGACACCACGGGCGTGGTGGTGATTACACAACTGCAACCGATTGCCATTCAGTTCAGCTTGCCGCAGCAGCACATCGTCCGCGTCAACGCGGCGTTGGCGAAGGGCGCATTGGCTGTCGATGTATTCGGAAACGACGGCAAGACCGTGGTCGATACCGGCAACGTGAGCGGTATCGACAATCAGGTCGACCAGACCACCGGCACCGTGAAGGTGAAGGCGGAATTTCCCAACGCCAACTTTCAGCTCTGGCCCGGACAGTTCGTCAATGTGCGCCTGAAAGTGCAGACGCTCGACAAGGTGATCGTTATTCCGACCTCTGCGGTTCAGCGCGGCCCTGCGGGCACGTTTGTTTACGTCATCGGTCAGGACAACACTGTGTCGGCGCGGCCCGTGGTCGTCACCCAGCAGAACGAAACCAGTGCTGTGATCGCGTCAGGCATCACGGTTGCCGATCAGGTGGTCACGACCGGCTTCGCCAATCTGTCCGAAGGCGCGAAGATTGCGGTGAGCAAGGACTATCAGGCTCCCACGCCAGACCTCGCGCCGCGAAAGCAGCGGCCACGGCGCGGTGAGGCAAGCAGCGGACAGAAGGAACAGGGGACTTCACCGCAAGGCGGCAAACAGCAAAAGGGCGGCGGCGCGAAAGCGCCGCAGTGAGCCCGCGCCATAATGTGAGCGCACATCGATGAGCGTCTCTGAGCCATTTATCCATCGGCCGATTGCGACCTCGCTGCTCGGCATCGCGCTGCTGATCGGCGGCGCGCTTGGATATTGGGCGCTGCCGGTATCGGCCCTGCCGCAGGTGGATTTCCCGACGGTGCAGGTGACGACGCAACTGCCGGGTGCCAGCCCCGACGTCGCAGCCTCGCTGATCACAGCACCGCTGGAACGGCAGCTCGGGCAGATTCCGTCCCTGGTGTCGATGACATCGACCAGTTCGTTCGGCGTCAGCCAGATATCGCTGCAGTTCGATCTCAACCGCGACATCGACGGTGCGACGCAGGATGTGCAGGCCGCGATCAATGCCGCAGCCGGCGTGCTGCCGAAGAACCTCCCGTATCCGCCAACCTATGCAAAAGTGAATCCGGCCGACGCTCCGGTGCTGACGCTGGCGATGACGTCGGAGACGTCACCGCTGCGCGCGATGAGTGACCTTGCCGACACCATGATGGCGCAGCGGCTGGCGCAGATTTCCGGCGTGGGCCGTGTGTCTATTTTGGGCGGATTAAAGCCCGCCGTTCGTGTGCAGGCCGATCTCGCACGGCTCGCGGCTTACGGCATCTCGATGGAAGACCTGCGCACCGCGATTGCAGGGGCCAATGTCTCCGGTCCGAAAGGATCGCTCGACGGCGCACAGCAGGCCTACACCATCGCCGCCAACGACCAGATCGCCACCGCCGACGCCTACAAGCCGATCATCATCGCGTACCGCAACGGCTCGCCGGTCACCATCGGCGACGTTGCGAAAATCATCGATGGGCTTGAGAACGAAAAGACCGGGGCCTGGTATCAAGGCAAGCCCGCCGTCGTGATCGAAATCCAGCGCCAGCCGGGTGCGAACGTGATCGAGGTGGTGCGGCAGATCCGCGAGGAAATTCCAAAACTCCAGAAAGCCGTTCCAGCCGGTGTGAACCTCACCGTGGTCAGCGACCGCACCGTCACAATTCGCGCCTCGGTGCACGACGTGCAGTTCACGCTGGTGCTCAGCGTGGTGCTGGTCACGCTGGTGGTTCTGATCTTCCTGCGTTCGCTGCGCGCGACGCTGATTGCCGGCGTGGCGCTGCCGCTCTCGCTGATCACCAGTTTCGGCGTGATGTATTTCGCAGGCTTCAGTCTCGACAATCTTTCCCTGATGGCGCTGACCATCGGCACCGGCTTCGTGGTCGACGACGCCATCGTGATGATCGAGAACATCGTCCGGCATATGGAGGACGGCGAGGGCGTGATGGACGCCGCGCTGCGCGGTGCGAGCGAAATCGGCTTCACGGTGATCTCGCTGACGGTCTCTCTGATCGCCGTGTTTATCCCGCTGCTGTTCATGTCGGGGCTTGTGGGGCGCATGTTCCGGGAGTTCGCGCTAACGCTGACAATTGCCGTCGTCACATCGATGGTGGTGTCGCTGACACTGACGCCAATGATGTGCTCGCGGCTGCTGAAGATGCATCACGAGGAGATCAAGGTGCCGGGGCTGGCCACCGTTAGCGGCTGGATCGACCGGATGGTTGCGTTTTATGAACGCACGCTGCTCGTCGTGCTGCGTCATCAGCGCGCGACGCTGGTCGTGACCTTCCTCACCATCATCCTGACTGTCGTTCTCTATATCGTCGCGCCGAAGGGCTTCCTGCCGCTGCAGGATACCGGATCGATCACGGCGGTGACGGAAGCCGGCCCAGAAGTGTCGTTCTCCGACATGCGGTTGCGGCAAACTCAAGTCGCGGACGCGATCAGGGCCGATCCGGACATTGTTGGCGTCGTGTCGGTGATCGGTGCAGGCTCGGTCAACCCGACCACCAATGTCGGACGTCTTGTCATGACGTTGAAGCCACGCGGCGAGCGCGAGACGGACATCGCCGTGGTCGTCGACCGGCTGAAGGAGCGCGTCGCCTCCGTTCCCGGCATGACGGTTTACTTCCAGGCCGTGCAGGACGTTCAGATCAGTACACGCTCCAGCCGGTCGCAGTATCAATACACGCTGACCGCGACTGACGCCGCGTCGGTGATCGAATGGGGCAACAAGCTCGTTCAGGAGATGCGGCGCGATCCGATGTTCCGCGACGTGTCGTCGGACGGGCAGGAGGGCGGCCTGCGTGCGTTGGTCAATATCGACCGGCAGCGCGCGGGCCAGCTTGGCGTTTCGGTTCAGGCGATCAATGACACGCTGAACGACGCCTTCGCGCAGCGCCAGATTTCCACGATCTTCGGTCAGGCCAACCAGTATCGCGTCGTTCTCGAAGCCTTGCCGGAGTATCAACGCGATCCGTCGGTGCTGTCGAAGCTGTATGTGCCCGGTGCCGCCGGTACGTCGGGCGCGCCCACAGCACAGGTACCGATCGACACAGTGGCCAGCATCGTGCGCACGACCGCGCCGCTGTCGATCTCGCATCAGTCGCAGTTTCCGGCGGTTTCGCTGTCGTTCAATCTCGCGCCGGGTGAGGCGCTCGGCAACGCCGTGAAGCGGGTCGCTGAAATCGAGAAGAGCATCGGCATGCCGGGCAACATCGCGGGTCTGTATTCCGGCGATGCGGCTGAATTCTCCAAATCGCTGTCGGGACAACCGTGGCTGATCCTCGCGGCGCTCGTGACGATCTACATCGTGCTCGGCGTATTGTACGAAAGCTACATCCATCCGATCACGATTCTCTCGACGCTGCCGTCGGCCGGCGTCGGCGCAATTCTGGCGCTGATTCTCTGCGGGCAGGATCTGTCGGTCATCGGCCTGATCGGCATTATTCTCCTGATGGGTATCGTGAAGAAGAACGCGATCATGATGATCGACTTCGCGCTGGAAGCGGAGCGCCATCAAGGGCTGTCGGCTTACGATGCCATCGTGAAAGCGTGTCTGTTGCGCTTCCGCCCGATCATGATGACGACGCTGGCAGCCTTGTTCGGTGCGCTGCCGCTGGCGCTTGAGAGCGGGACGGGGTCCGAGCTGCGTTTCCCGCTGGGTGTCTCGATCATCGGTGGTTTGATCGTGTCGCAAATCCTGACGCTCTACACCACGCCGGTGATTTATCTGGCGCTCGACCGGATCAATCGCAAGATCGAAGCCGCAATTCCGCCCGATGAGTCCGGCAAGCCGTCGCCGCCGACGGCGGGAGCCACGGAGGGCGTTCAATAGTGGCGTCACTCTCCGAACCATTCATCCGAAGGCCGGTCGGCACCACGCTGCTGGCCATCGGCCTTTTTCTGGTCGGAGCGGTCGCCTACAATTTCCTCCCCGTCGCGAGCATTCCGTCCGTCGATTTTCCATCGATCCGCGTCTTGGCCTCGCGCCCCGGTGCCGACCCGACCATCATGGCCTCGACGGTGGCAGCACCGCTGGAGCGGCGGCTCGGCGAGATTTCCGGCATCGATCAGATCACATCGACCAGTTCGCTCGGCTCGACCAACATCTCGCTTCAGTTTGCCATTGGCCGCAACATCGACCGCGCCGCGCGCGATGTGCAGGCCGCGATCAACGCCTCGCTCGCCGATCTGCCGACCGATCTGCCGACGCTGCCGAATTTCCGCAAAGCCAATCCCGCAGCATCGCCGGTTCTGATTATCGCACTGACCTCGAAAACCATGCTGCCGAGCGCGATCTACGACATCGCCGATACGGTGATCAACCAGCGCATTTCGCAGGTGCCCGGCGTCGGCGAAGCGACGGTGAGCGGCGCGGACCAGCCGGCGGTGCGCGTTCAGCTCAATCCCGCAGCATTGGCCACCGCCGGTATCGCTAGCGACGATGTGCGTAACGCGATCATCAATGCCAATGCCATCGGTCCCGTCGGTGCATTCAACGGCCCGGAGCTTGGGGAGACTCTCGCCACCAATCCCCAGATGCGGACCGCCAAGCAGTTCCGCGACATTGTCATTAAGGCCACCAACGGCAACTTCGTGCGGCTGTCGGATGTGGCCGAGGTCAGCGACGCCACGCGCAACAGCCGTTCGATTGCATGGTTCAACAAGCAGCCCGCGGTTCTCATTCTCATCACCAAGCAGCAGGACGCCAACGTCATCGAGACGGTGGATCGCGTCAAGGCGCTGCTGCCTGAACTGAGGCAATGGATTCCGGCAGGCGTGGACATTTCGATCCTGTCGGATCGCACCGGAACGATCCGCGCCAATGTCGAAGACATGCAATGGACGCTGGGCGCGACGGCATTTCTGGTGATGCTTGTCGTCTTTGTGTTTGTGCGCCGGATGACACCGACCGTCGCGGCAGGCATTTCCGTGCCGCTGGCGCTGGCGGGCACATGCGCCATGATGTGGATCGCCGGGTTCTCGATCAACAACCTGTCGCTGATGGCCCTGGCGGTCTCTGTCGGCTTCGTGGTGGACGATGCCATCGTGATGATCGAGAACATGTACCGCAATCTCGAAGACGGCATGAAGCCGTATCAGGCGGCACTGCTCGGCGCGAAGCAGATCGGCTTCACCGTACTGTCGATCAGCATCTCGCTGGTGGCAGCGTTCACGCCGTTGATCTTCATGGACGGCATTGTCGGGCGATTGTTCCGCGAGTTTTCGCTGACGCTGACATTCGCCATTCTGGTGTCGATGGTGGTGTCGCTGACCGTGACGCCGATGATCTGCGCGCACTACATCAAGACCACGATTTCGCCGGATGCGACGTGGTTCGACCGGCTGGTCGAAGGCAGCCTGACGCGGATCGTCAAATTTTACGAGCGGACGCTGCACGTCGTGTTGCGGTTTCCGTTTCTGACCATGATTGTGTTCGTCGCGACGATTGCCCTGACGGTCACGCTCTATATCAAAACGCCGAAGGGCTATTTCCCGCAGGACGACAGCGGGCTGATTATCGGCGCGACACGGGCATCGCCGGATGTGTCGTTTCAGGCGATGCTCGGATTGCAGCAGAGGGTCGCGGACATTGTGATGTCCGATCCGGCGGTCGCCGGTATCGGCTCCAGCCTCGGCAGCAGCAGCGGCTTCGGCGGCTCCAATACGGGGCGCATGTTCATCAGCCTGAAGGCACCTGAAGAGCGCGATGGATTGAACACCCAGCAGGTCATCGACCGGCTCAGGCGCAAGCTCGGGATGGTGCCGGGCATTCGTCTTTTCATGTTCGCCGCGCAGGATCTGCGCACGGGCGGACGCCAAAGCGACTCGAACTACCAGTACACGCTGATCAGCTCCGATCTCGACCTGTTGTCGAAGTGGGCGCCCATCGTTGCAAAGAAGATGGAGAGCGTCGAAGGCATCACCGACATTTCCAGCGACCGCGAAGCGACGGGTCTGGCGCTGAATCTCTCGATCGACCGGAAGACGGCGGCAAGCCTCGGCGTGCAGGTTCAGGACATCGACAACGCGCTGAACAATGCGTTCTCGCAGCGGCAGATATCGACCATCTATACGCAGCGAAACCAGTACAAGGTCATCTTGGAGACGGTTCAGCGGTTGCAAGGCGATCCGTCGTCGCTCGACAAGATTTACGTGGCGGGCGCTGGCGACGCACAGGTGCCGTTATCCGCCGTGGTGCGGACGGAGCGTGGGCTGTCGCCGCTATCGGTGTTCCATCAGGCCTCGTTCCCCTCGAACACCATCTCGTTCAATGTTCCTGACGGCGTGCCATTGCAGACCGCGACCGACAACATTCTGCGCGCGGTCGAGGAACTGCATATGCCGGAAGGCATTCGCGGGGAGTTCGCGGGCAACGCCGCCGACAGTCAGAAGACCGCAAGCAAGCAGCCGCTGCTGATCCTCGGCGCGCTGATCGCCGTCTACATCGTGCTGGGCGTTCTGTACGAAAGCCTCGCGCATCCGCTGACGATCATTTCGACGTTGCCGTCCGCAGGACTGGGCGCGTTGCTCGCTTTGCAACTCACCAACACGCCGCTGACGGTGATCGCCTTCATCGGCATCATTCTTCTGATCGGCATCGTGAAAAAGAACGGCATCATGATCGTCGACTTTGCGCTTGAGGGCGAACGGCATCGCGGTCTTGGGTCGGAAGAGGCGATTTTCGAGGCTTGCCTTGCGCGCTTCCGGCCGATCTTGATGACCACCATGGCCGCACTTCTGGCGGCCGTGCCGCTGGTACTGGCGACGGGGCCGGGAACCGAACTGCGCAGGCCGCTCGGGATCACCATCATCGGCGGACTGATCGTGTCGCAAGTCCTGACGCTGTACACCACGCCGGTCATCTACCTGCTGATCGACCGGCTGCGGGGCCGCGAGCGGCCGAAGCCGCTGCCGCAGGCCGCACCTGCTGAATAGGTTGCCGTTATCGGGCGCGAAGCGTATAGCCGGGCTTATGTCGAAATCCGCCAAAACCAAGCCTGCCGCCGATGCTCCAGAGGAGATCGAAGGATGCCCCCGCTGCGGCAAGCCGCTGCCGCTGTGCATCTGCGACAGCATCGCGCCGATCGCCAACCGCGTCGAGCTTCTGATCCTGCAACATCCGCAGGAGCAGGACAGGGCGCTTGGCACCGCGCGGCTGACGGCGCAGCATTTCCAGAAGGCGACTCACAAGATCGGGCTGTCGTGGCCGAGCCTGTCCAAGGCGCTGGGCCGTTCCGTCGATCCGCTCGACTGGGCAATTCTTTATCTCGGCTCGGCGAAGGTCGCCGATCTCGCTACCGAACGCGACATTGTCGCCATCGATCGCAAGGGCGAGCTTGAGGACAGCCAGCGCTCGATCCTGAAAGACATTGAAGGCGTGGTGCTGCTCGACGGAACGTGGAGTCAGGCCAAGGCGCTGTGGTGGCGCAATGCGTGGATGCTCAAATGCCGGCGCATCATCCTTGGGCCTGCCAAACCGTCACTCTATGGCAAATTCCGCAAGGAGCCGCGCAGCGACGGACTGTCGACCATCGAGGCTGCGGGAATGGTGATCAGCAGGTTAGAGGGCCGCACCGAGATCGAGACAGAACTCAATGCGACCTTCCAGCGGATGCTGACGCAGTATCGCGATGTGCAGTCGACCATGCCGGAACTGGCGCCGAAGCCGCGGCCCAAGCGCGACTATCGCCGCCCTGAAAACCGTCGCGGCAAAAAAGCGCTCTCGTCGTAACGCTGCCGCTCTCGCGCCGCTGCTCAGAAAGTGCGGCGAACGCCGACATTGCCTGAGATCACGCCCTGGTCCTTGAAATCGTAAACCGCGGTCGGCTTGAACGTGCCGGTCAGCGCGCCGGGATTTGCCAGCGTTTGCGATCCGGTGTGCGACTGGTCGAGCACCGTGTACAGCACCTCCACCCCGAACGTCAGGTTCTTGACCGGCGTCCATGCCGTGCGCGAGCCGACCTGCCAGATGTTGAAATCCGGATTGCAGGTGTAGCCGTTCGACTTCACCGATAGCGCGGTAAACGTCGTGCAGAACGCCGCTGTCGCGTTCGCGTTAAAATCGATGTGCGAATAGCTGCCGAACACGCCGGTCTGCCACGCCGGCGACCAGTTGTGCAGGAAGCCGCCCCGGAATCCCCAGCCGGTCGTTTTCTCGATCCGGCTTCCCGTGGTGTAGACGCCGTCGAGCAGCGACAGCACCGCCATGCCGTTATAGCTGCCCGCGAAATTGGTGCCGCCGCTGAAGGCGTCGAAAGCGGTGCCGGTCACGCCGCTGATCAAATACTTGGTGGCACCGTCAACGTAAGTGACGTCGAGCGAGAGCTTGTCGCCGGGGCCGGTCGGAAGATCCTTCAGTTGAAGACCGCCCATGATGGCGAAGCCCCAGGTGTCGTTCGGATGACCGTCTGTCTCCACGGACGCTACGCCGCCGGGTCCGGCATAATAATTGGCGTGGACGTTATGAGCACCGGCTGACAGTTGCGCGGTGAACGCCTTCTGGTCGATCCGGATATTGCCGACGAAATCCGGCGAGACATTGCCACCGTAGGAATTGGTGAACACGCCGCTGAACACGCCGGTTGCGGGTTGCGTCAGGCTGGCATTGAGCAACGGCGCGCGGTTGATAGTGCGATTGTCTTCAATCGCCACCTGCGCTGTGACGCCGCCGCCGAACTCCCACATATAGGCGATCTGGGTGATGCCGTTGATGTTGTCGTAGCCGCCGATCAGGAAAGACGTGCTGCTGTTCGCGCCGGACGATCCCCACGGGGTCTGGAACACGGACAGCGCCTTGCCGAGGGTGAAGCCCGCGAACTGAACGAAACCGTAGTCCAGCGTAATGACGCCGCTCGACGGCCCTGCGCCGGTGTCAAACTGAAATCGCGGATTCATGTAAGTGCGCACCACGCCGTATTCGGTCGCGGTGCGGGTATCGATCTGCAACTCGGTGCGCACGCGGGTCGTGAAATAATCGCGGTCGCGCGACTTGGTGCCTTCTGCGTTGCTCTGGTCCCAGCCGGGTTTGTTGAAGTTGCCGCCGCCGTAATTCCAGTCGGCGCGGTTGTAACCGCTGAGCTTGATGCAGGTATCGGTGCCGGGCATGTAGTAATAGCCCGCTCCATAAAGCGAGCAGACCTTCACGTACTGAACGGCTTTGGCTTTCACCGGAAGGTCGGCGGCCGATGCCGTTGCGACCGTGACCAAGCTCGCTGTTGCGGCTAGCGCGAGGCATCCGATGACGCGCGTCGCCCTTCCATACCCTGTTGTGGAATTGATGCTGCTCATCGACTCAGCCCCCGAGTGGTAACATTTGCGGATGCTAGCCTTCGCGCGCTATCCGGCAAGTGCGGACAGCCCTCATGGCTCGTCTGCGGCGGCGATTGCGACATTCCTGCAATAGAGCTTTTGGGCGTTTTGCTTGCGCTGTTGGCGCGTCAGCGCCATCCGGCATTCTGAAATACCAGGACAACCACGATCACGGCGAGGGTCACTGCGGTCGCGATGAGCATGGTGCGTGTGCCCATCCCGCGGCCGATCCACCACAGCAGTGCCGCGCCCATCAGGATCGGCACAATGATGTCGAGGGGTGAGTTCATTGCCGGCGTTGACCCTGGTTGCCCGTCAGGCTTTGCGATCCATCCACTTTCGCTCGATCCAGCCGAGCGCGCGCGCCAGAGGAGGCTGAAGGAACGGCACGTCCTGGGCGATCAACATAAGGCCGAGCGGCAACATCCAGACTCCCAGGATGGGCAGAAAGCTGAGAATGCCGCCGACAATGAGCAGGAAGGCGAGGGGAATGCGCACCCATCGCGAAGACGGCTGACGCAACCAGTGGACGAAACGGCCCGCCTTGGTGGGAAGCCGCTCCGCGATCCACGCGAAGTGGCGGTCGAGTTCGGCCTTGGCTTCTGCACTCACTTGAAAACCGCCTGTTCCGTCCTGAATCGCCCCGCGACGCCCGTCACAGGCAATTATGCACGGGCGCAATCCCCCGCAAGGCCGGAGGTGGAGGTCTGTCAGCTAAGTGGTTGATTTGATTGGCTCCCCGGGTAGGATTCGAACCTACGACCATTCGATTAACAGTCGAATGCTCTACCACTGAGCTACCGAGGAATACTGCTGAAGCAGCAATGGGCCGCCTATAGCAAAGGCCCCGAGCCTTGCAAAGCCCAAAGTCTTGTAAAGCGTGAATCCCCCGAAAACGTAAATCCTTTAAAATGAGCGGGCCTCCACGATCATATCGTTCCACAGATCACAACGTCGCTGTCGCTGGCGCCGTCTGTTCCGTCGTGTTTGCAGACACTGTGTCGGCTGTTTGTGCGCGGTTCTCTTGCCGATCACTGGTTGTCTGCGGCCCCCAACCGCCTTGATGTAGCAATGCGCGACCACTATAAGGCCCGCATGGTGCCGTGCCGGAACGGTTACGGGGTGGTCTGCAAAACCATAGAAGTGGGTTCGATTCCCACCGGCACCTCCAGCTTCTTCGATTAGCGATCAGTCCTTCAACGTACCCAGCTGTTGGAGAACGAAGCAGGTTGCCGAGACACACCGATGCAGGTGGTCTGCCCTGGCGCGAGGCTGCTATTCAACCGATTTCCTGACATCGTCCAGATTCGGATTCCTGTCGGGGTCCTGATCGGGATGATCCCACGGCTCATCCAGCACTTCTTCAGGCTCATCGCCTGCTTCACCGGCCATCGGCTTTTTAGGATCGTTCATCGGACATTCCCGCGCTTGGTGTGATGCGATCAGGCCTGCTCATCAGGCGTGACGTTGCATACGGCCTGATGAGCGAACGGCTGAAGCCCGCCGGAGTTCCACCTCATGGATTACATTGGCGATGTTTGAGTCCGATCAAGTAATCTTGAGGACCATCACGTCCTCGCAGGCGCGTGGTCAGCCGCCACTCTTGGCGTTGCTGGCGTCAATCACCTTCATCATGTCCGCGACGGAAAAATTTCCGCGATTCATCGCGCAAAGGACGTCGATCATCTGATCGCTCGGCTCATTGGCGGACATTAAAGCTGTACGTACTTCCGCGGGCAGGTCGTCGAACTCGTTCATTTGCCGACGCACTGTCGAAAGGCCGGTGGCGGACAACGAGCCGTGTTCGGAAACAGGGTCCGATTTGCCTGTGCCGGACGCGGGGAGAGTGCCGCGATGTTTGCGCTGGTCTTTTCTCATTTGAACGTATTGGCTGCCACGTCGTAGGTCCAGCTAAGGCGGCCGTCGGTGAACAGCACCGAGCGGAATCCAAGATCGCGCGCCTTGTCGAAGATCTTGCCGGATCGCGCGAGGCTAAGCACAGTCGGCCGATCCATCTTGAAGTATTTGTAGCTTAACACCGTCTCGTGCTCGCCGGATGTGGCGATATCCATTGAGAGTCCCCGGCGCAGCATCTGCTTGCGGGTCTCGATGGCGAATTGTTTGCGGCCCTCGATATTGCCGTCCAGCGAATCGAGTTTTGCGGCGATGTTGGTGCTGCCGAGCTTGCGGACGTAGGCGCTTTCGTTCTTCTGCATCGCCGCCAGCAGCTTTTTGGCGCGCGGCGCTTCCGGGGCTGACGGATCGATCGATTTAAGATCGGCCTTGGCTGCGTAATAGTCGGCCAGCGCGGGAAGCTTCCGTCCGCGATCGTTGAGCGCCTTCATCATGGCGCTGGCGCGCTCGACCATTTTCTTGCGCTTCGGCCCCGGCTGATCCGTGGTGGTTGCCTGTGTGTTTGTAGGCGTGCTTGCAGCGGTCTGCGCAAACAGAGGTGAGATGGTCGCGCAGGTCAATGCTGCGGCCAGCGGCAGGCCGCAATTCCAGAAACGGGAGCGATATTCTGTCGTGGTGCGCGCCATGGTTCCCGCCTTCAATTCTCTCAAATCCGTTTGGCTCTTAAATACGCTTGGCATGGTGCCATGGTCCGATCTCATACCATAGACAGACTTGCTTCCAGCAGGCTTGCGCCCCAAAAGCTTGCATCCTGCAGGCTTGCATCGTATGCGGCCTTGCAGCAAATATGCCGCGTTGGCTGGCAACAGCCCCGCACGTCTGTGGCCTGATCCGCATCGTTGTCTTGAGGTTATCCCATGTCAGATTTCACGGCCCAGCGGCAGAATATGGTCGATTGTCAGGTGCGGCCGAGCGACGTGACCGACCTGCGGATCATCGATGCGATGCTCGCGGTGCCGCGCGAGGCGTTCGTTCCGGCGGCCAAGCGGGCTATGGCCTATCTGGATATGGACATCGATGTTGCCTCAGGCGGGCAGGCGAAGCGCCACCTGATCAAGGCCGCTGTGCTGGCCAAAATGATTCAGGCCGCTGCCATTTCCGCAACCGACCGCGTTCTGGTGGTCGGTTGTGCGACCGGCTATTCGGCGGCGGTGCTGGCCCATCTCGCAGCGGAGGTCTTTGCGACCGAGTCCGATTCCGCATTGGCGACCGGCGCTGCGCGCACTCTGGCCGATCTCGGCCTCGCCAATGTGACAGTCACCACGGCCGCGGCGGCCGAGGGCGACAAGGCCCACGGGCCTTACGACGTCATCGTTCTGGACGGGGCCACGGAGCTGGAACCGCAAGGTCTGTACGAGCAGTTGAAGATGGGCGGACGGCTGGTGGGGGTGTTCGCAACCACCCAACCGCCACGGGCCACACTGGTCGCACGTTCGCCTGCGGATTTCGGCAGCCGGGTGCTTTTTGACGCCTCAGCGCCTGTTTTGGCGGGTTTGGAGCGCCGTCCCGCGTTCACTTTCTAGGACCGTTGTCCTTGGAATTGGGCAGGTGTGGCTACAATGTCCCAGCTGCACTGTTTCGGCGGCGGGGGGCTGCCGTGGGGTTTCACCGGCACCTAGCGATGCATAGACTATCGCGGGAAGGGCACAGCCCGACTCGGTTACCCGGTTTGCGTGCGCCTGTCCCGGCGCGTGAAAGCCGGTTTGGGGACAGACTTGATGCAAGCTAAATATCGGATGAAGCTCGGTGCGGGCGTCGCTCTTGCGGCTCTCTTGATGGGTCAGGCGATGACGACTCCTGTCATGGCCGACACGATCGAGGCCGCACTGGTGCGCGCCTATCAGAACAATCCGCAACTGAATGCGCAGCGCGCATCGGTTCGTGTGACCGACGAAAACGTGCCGCAGGCTCTGTCGGGTTACCGCCCGCGTGTCGCTGTGACCGCCAGCGCGGGAACGCAATACAGCGACAGCCAGACCAACACACAGACCGGCGGCCGGCTCAGCGAAATCGGTCTGAACGGCGTCAACGCGCCGCGCTCGGTGGGCGCAACCATCAGCCAGACGCTCTACAACGGCGGCCAGACCGGCAACCGCACCCGTGCAGCCGAGAGTCAGGTTTCGGCGGCGCGCGAAGGTTTGCGTGTGCTGGAGCAGACCGTGCTGTTCTCGGCTGCGACCGTTTACATGGATTACCTGCGCGACTCGGCGATCGTCGAAGTGCAGAAGAGCAACGTCCGCGTTCTCGAACAGACGCTCAAGCAGACCCGCGACCGCTTCAATGTCGGCGAAGTGACCCGCACCGACGTTGCGCAGTCCGAAGCCCAGCTTGCAGCCGGCAGGACGCAGCTTCTGACGGCGGAATCCAACCTGACCACGACGCGCGCGAACTTCCGCCGCATCATCGGCAACGATCCGGCCAATCTCGCGCCGGGTTCGCCGGTGGATCGCTTTTTGCCGAACACGCTGACCGGTGCGATCGATCGCGGCCTGCTGGAAAACCCGAACGTCACCGCCGCCATGTACGGCATCGACGTGAGCTTCCTTCAGGTGAAGGTCAACGAGGGCGCGCTGTTCCCGGTTGTGACCCTGCAGGGTAGCGTGCAGCAGTCTTACGAAAGCACGCTGTCCACGTACCGGGCGTTTGGCGCATCCGCCGTCGCCCAGTTGACCGTCCCGGTCTATCAGGGCGGTTCCGAATATTCGCTGATCCGTCAGTCGAAGGAATCTCTGGCGCAGCAGCGCCTCAATCTCGAACAGGTTCGCGACCAGACCCGCGCCACCGTTGCGCAGGCCTGGGGTCAACTCGTCGCCGGCAAGGCACAGGTCCAGTCAGCGCAGTCTCAGGTGACCGCGTCTGAAATCGCGCTGAACGGCGTTCGCGAAGAAGCTCGCGTCGGACAGCGCACCACGCTCGACGTCCTCAACGCGCAGCAGGCTCTGGTCAACGCGCGTGTCGCGCTGGTGACGGCGCAGCACGATCGCGTGGTCGCGTCCTACAGCGTGTTGAACTCCGTGGGACGCCTGTCACCGAGCGTCCTGAAGCTCGCAACCAACGTCTACGATCCGAGCGTCCACTATCACCAGATTCGCGATAGCTGGTTCGGCGTGCGGGCACCCGACGGCCGCTAGACCCTGAACGAGCCTGACCCGTCATCCTGAGGAGCAAGCGCTCGCGAGCCTCGAAGGGTGACGGCGCATCGAGCGTCTATTCACAGCCATCGCGCGACATTCGCCGGTTAACCTTCTCTCATCAGTGCTGTGATCAACGGGCGGAGTCGTCAGGCCGTTGCTTGCAATCAATTGTTGCCATGACATACCGTTCTAGAGGATCGCAAAGCGATTCGTGACGGTGGTGTGCGGCTTTTGCGGGTCTGGATCGATCGCAAGCCGATGAGGTGGAGTCCGAGATGACGCAACCGGCAAAGGCGCAGGAGCCCTCGATGGAGGAGATTCTGGCGTCGATCAGGCGCATCATCTCCGATGACGAAGCCAAGCCTGCTGCTGCGGCCGCTGCTCCTGTCGCAGCCGCGCCGGCTGCCAAGCCTGCCGCAGCCCCAAAAACCGAAGTTCCCAAGGCGGAAATGTCACGGCCCGCACCGGCAGCCGCGCGCCCGGCGATGGCGGGTATTCCGCCGTCCAAGATCGTGCCGTCCAAGCCGGCGCCGGCGGCTGCGCCAGTCGCCAAGAACAGCCAGGCCGAAATCGACGCCATGATGGCGAGCTTCGATGCTCCAGCTCCCGCCAAGGTCGAGGAACCGGAAGAAGACAACGACGTGTTCGAACTGACCGAACAGATGGCGGTGCCCGAGCCGCCTCCGTCATTTAACAAGATCGAGCCTGACGACGATCTGGAGTTCACTGAGTCCCCGATGGTTCAAGCCCCTCAACATCGCTCTCCGGCAATGGAGATGCCAAGCTTCGCCGAGCGAGCGCCACTCGACATGCCAACGCAGCAAATCCTGTCGGGATCGACGGTATCGGCGGTGGAGTCGGCGTTCAACGCGCTGCAGAACACCGTCCTGAGCAACAACGCCCGGACGCTGGAGGATCTCGTCAAGGAGATGCTTCGTCCGATGCTGAAATCCTGGCTGGACGACAATCTGCCCAATCTGGTGGAGCGGATCGTCAAGGCCGAGATCGAACGGGTCTCCCGAGGCCGCTAATTCTGGCATTTCGCGCCTGAATTCCCCATATTCGGAATAGTTGACTTGAGCCGCGCCGGGGGCTTTCTAGGGCGCGATGAAATCAGATTGGACCGCGATTTCGTCATTGCGAGGAGCGCCAGCGACGAAGCAATCCAGCTTCGTCTTCTCGGCGTAATCCCGTCTGGATTGCTTCGCTTCGCTCGCAATGACGGCAATGTTCCAGCCCTGATCCACCCTTTTGATTGCAGTGTGATGATCGAGAAAAACTACCAGCCCGCCGAAATCGAAAACCGTATCGCGCAAGCGTGGGAAGACGCCGGCGCGTTCAAGGCCGGGCGGCCTGAACGGCGCGACGCCGAACCCTTCACCATCGTGATTCCGCCGCCGAACGTCACCGGCTCGCTGCACATGGGCCACGCGCTGAACAACACGTTGCAGGACATCCTGTGCCGGTTCGAGCGCATGCGCGGCCGCGACGTGCTGTGGCAGCCGGGAACCGACCATGCGGGCATCGCCACGCAGATGGTGGTCGAGCGGCAGTTGATGGAACGGCAGGAGCCGGGCCGCCGCGATATGGGCCGCGCCGCGTTCCTTGAGCGCGTCTGGAAATGGAAAGCCGAATCCGGCGGCGTCATCGTCAATCAGCTCAAGCGCCTCGGCGCATCATGCGACTGGTCGCGCGAACGCTTCACCATGGACGAGGGACTGTCGCGGGCGGTTGCGAAAGTGTTCGTCGAACTTCACGCGCAGGGCCTGATCTACAAGGACAAGCGCCTTGTGAACTGGGACCCAAAATTGCTGACCGCGATTTCGGATCTCGAAGTGCAGCAGATCGAAAGCACCGGCAGGTTCAAGTGGACGCGCGGCGGCGAAGAGCCGTTTGACGCGGAAACGCTAGGCAAGATCCTCGACCGCAATCCGAACGGGCATCTTTATTATTTCAAATACCCGATCGAGAACTCCGCCGATTTCATCACGGTTGCAACCACGCGGCCGGAAACGATGCTCGGCGATACCGCCGTGGCGGTGCATCCGGACAACGAGAGGCTGGGGCATCTCATCGGCAAGTTCGTCATTCTCCCGCTGGTGGGACGGCGCATTCCCATCGTCGGCGACGATTACGCCGATCCGGAGAAGGGCACCGGCGCGGTGAAGATCACGCCCGCGCACGACTTCAACGACTTTGAAGTCGGCAAGCGGCATAATTTGCGCGCGATCAGCGTGCTCGACACTGAAGGGCGGATTACGTTCGCCGATGAAGGGTTCGACGATACGCCTCAAGCGTCGATGGACCCGGTCACCGTCGCACTCACTGGCGCCGACCGCTTCGTTGCGCGCAAGACAATCGTCGCGCGCATGGAGGAGTTGGGTCTGCTCGACAAGATCGAACCCAACACGCACATGGTGCCGCATGGCGACCGCTCCGGCGTGGTCATCGAACCGTATCTGACCGACCAGTGGTACGTCGACGCCAAGACGATGGCAGCACCCGCCATCGCAGCGGTGCGCAGCGGCGAGACCACGTTCGTGCCGAAGAACTGGGAGAAGACCTACTTCGAGTGGATGGAGAACATCCAGCCGTGGTGCATCTCGCGCCAGCTCTGGTGGGGTCATCAGATTCCGGCGTGGTACGGACCGGACGACAAGGTGTTCGTCGCCGAGACGGAAGAAGAAGCCGTCGGCAAGGCGCTCGGCTATTACGTCGAGCAGGAAGTCATTACGCCGGAGCAGGGCGAGGAGATGGCGCGCGATCCGGCGAAGCGCGAAGGCTTCATCACCCGCGACGAAGACGTGCTCGATACATGGTTCTCGTCGGCGCTGTGGCCGTTCTCGACGCTCGGCTGGCCCGACAGCGACGTGGACGTGAAGCGCTATTATCCGACCAATGTGCTGGTCACCGGTTTCGACATCATCTTCTTCTGGGTCGCCCGGATGATGATGATGGGCATGCACTTCATGAAAGACGTGCCGTTCCCGACGATCTACATCCATGCCCTCGTCCGCGACGAGAAGGGCGCGAAGATGTCGAAGTCGAAAGGCAACGTCATCGATCCGCTGCACCTGATCGACGATTACGGCGCCGACGCACTGCGCTTCACGCTGGCCGCAATGGCAGCGCAAGGCCGCGACATCAAGCTGTCGACCCAGCGCGTCGAAGGCTATCGCAATTTCGCGACCAAGCTCTGGAACGCGTCGCGGTTCGCCGAAATGAACGGCTGCGCGCTGGCCGACGGTTTCGATCCGGCGAACGCGAAGGAAACGCTCAACCGCTGGATCGCGCATGAAACCGCGCGTGCGGCGCACGACGTCACCGAGGCCATTCAGGCCTATCGCTTCAACGACGCAGCCGGGATCATGTACCGTTTCGTCTGGAATATTTACTGCGACTGGTATCTCGAACTCGCAAAGCCCGTGCTGATGGGCGCGGACTCGCCCGCCAAGGCGGAGACGCAAGCCAGCATCGCCTGGGCGCGCGACGAAATTCTCAAGTTGCTGCATCCGTTCATGCCGTTCCTCACCGAAGAACTGTGGGCCGTCACCGCAAAGCGCGACGGGCTGCTGGCGCTTGCGGAATGGCCATTGAAGGCCGAAGCACCGCCCATTATCGAACCGGCCATGTCCGCCGATCCGCTGGCGATGCCGGTGATCATTTCGCCGATGCCGGCGGTGGAACAGTTCAGCGATCCCGCGGCTGAGGCCGAAATCGGCTGGCTGATCGAACTGATCTCGTCGATCCGTTCGGTGCGCGCGGAAATGAACATCCCGCCCGCTACGCTGTTTCCGCTGGTGCTGGTGGGCGCTTCCGCCGACATCAAGTCGCGTGCGGAACGCTGGAGTGACGTGATGAAGCGTCTCGCCCGGCTCGGCGACATTTCGTTTGCTGATCGCGCGCCGGATGGTTCGGTGCAGTTGCTGGTGCGTGGCGAGGTGGCCGCGATTCCGCTCAAGGGCGTGATCGATCTCGACGCCGAACGCGTTCGTCTCGGCAAGGAACTGGCGAAAGCCGAGGCCGACATTCAGCGCGTCGATGCCAAGCTCGGTAATGAGAAGTTCGTCGCCAACGCGCCGGAAGAGGTGATCGACGAACAACGCGAGAAGCGCGACGAGGCTGAAGCCCGCAAGGCGAAAATCCTCGAAGCGCTGGAGCGGCTGAAGGGCGCGGCGTGACGTCTGCACGTTCGACATTCGGCGCGTTGTTTCTTCTTTGGCTTGCGGGGAACGGTCTTCGGCTGACCATCCTTGCGGTGCCGCCGGTGCTGGCGCTTATCATTCTCGATCTCAAGCTTTCCGGCACGGAAGTCGGAATTCTCAACGCCATTCCGGTGTTTCTGTTTGCACTGGTCGCAATCCCCGGCTCGCTGCTGATCGCGCGTGTCGGCGCCGTGCCCGCGCTGATCATCGGGCTTTTGATCGCGGCCGCAGGTTCGGCGCTTCGTGGTTTGGCGACCGACACCTGGGTGCTTTACGTCACCACGATCGTCATGGCGGCGGGGATCGCGGTGATGCAACCCGCGCTGCCGCCGACGGTGCGTCAGTGGGTGCCGAACCGGATCGGGTTTGCAACGGCGGTCTACACCAACGGCCTTCTGTGCGGCGAAATCTTTCCCGTCATGCTGGCGTCCGCGTTGCTGCCGCTTCTTGCAGGAAGCTGGCGCGCCAGTCTGGTGCTGTGGTCGATTCCGCTGGACG